>ERZ1034363.446-NODE-446-length-28706-cov-4.231618_pt1 | contig 28706 bp, 30 predicted proteins | sample MGYA00520616_ERZ1034363 | MGnify/ENA primary metagenome ERZ1034363 (study PRJEB33736, sample SAMEA104284506) | Azolla filiculoides | biome: Urban; feature: Water surface; material: Ditch water | place: Netherlands | collected 2015-10-28 | depth 0-0.1 m ... | reverse complement strand
GGGCGAGATAACAAAGCCGAAATAGTTTTTGATAGTTTGTTTCCTAATTTTTTAGAAGTAGAATACAAAAAACCAAACGAATACATTCAGAAATACTGGAACGCATTTTTGCTACATCCAGAAAGAAACAATAATCTGAATGGAAAAGTATTTGAATATATTTTAGAGACTCTTTGTGTTAGAGAAGGCATTTTACCGATTTATATGAGTGCAAAAGTTGCATTTGTGCCAAATGTAATCTATGACATAATGTTTTACTCAACTGAACGAGGTCCAATTTGTTGGAGTGTAAAAACAAGTTTAAGAGAAAGATATAAACAAGCAGATTTAGAAGCAATTGCACTAAAATATGTTCATAGAAAAGCCTTGAGCTATTTGATTACACTTGAAGAAAATGAAGCAAGAAGCGTGAAAGCAAAAATTAAAAGTGGAGATGTGATTGGACTTGACGATGTGATTGTTGCGACATCAGAAGATTTTAACCAACTAATTTTTGAATTAAAAGAGTTTGAACTTTCTGAACCACCAACTGTGAAAGTAATTGAAAGTAATCAAATTATAACCGAAGAAAAAGTAAACAGAATAAAATAGAAAAAGGGCGATCGCACAACAGCCGTAGCTGTTGCGCAACCTCCAAAAAAGTTTTTGTTTCAAAAAACTAAAAACAAACCATCAAAACAAAGACCTTTGAAGTTTAAAACCTTCAAAGGTCATATATAAAAAATCAATGGGTTACTAATTCAAAATGATTTTTACTATTTTTTTCGTTCTAAAAAACGGGTTCAACAACTTTATACGGAACGATACTATTCATTCCTAAGGTAATGGCTTCTAGATTTATAGGAATTAAATGATGGTAGCGTTCCGAAATGGATTTTTTTAATCCTTCAATCACATTTTCTATTTTCACTACAGGTTTTATTTTCAAATAACCTCCTAAAATCACCATATTGAAGATTTTTTTATTGCCCATTTCAGCCGCTAATTTGGTACCTTCGATTTGGTAAATTTTGATGTCGGTTCTTGTGGGATGTGCGGTGATTCCGTTAGGATCATAAATTAAAATTCCACTTGGTTTTACTGCATCTTCAAATTTATCCATCGATTGTTGGTTCAAAATGATGGCGGTATCTACTATTTTCAAATAAGGTGAACTAATTCTTTCGTCACTCAAAATTACGGTAACATTTGCCGTTCCTCCGCGCATTTCTGGGCCATAAGACGGCAACCAACTCACTTCCTGATCTTGCATTATTCCAGAATAGGCCAATATTTTTCCCATCGAGAGTACTCCTTGTCCACCAAAACCAGCGATAATTATTTCTTCAGTCATGATTTATACTTTTAATTTTCCTTCGACTTTTATATCGCCAAGCGGAAAGTAAGGAAACATATTTTCAACCATCCATTCGTTGGCCTCATTAGGAGTCATTTTCCAACCCGAATTGCAGTTGGATAGGATTTCAATAAACGAAAGTCCTTTTTTCAACCGTGTATTTTCAAAGGCTTGTCTTATGGCTATTTTAGCTTTTCGAACGTGTTTATGAGTATGAAGTGCATGACGACTTACTGAATACACTCCCGGAAGATTAGCAATTAACTCCGTAATTTTTAAGGGAGAACCCATCGAAGCAATTTCTCTTCCATAAGGCGAAGTCGAAGATTTCATTCCTTCTAAAGTGGTTGGTGCCATTTGTCCGCCAGTCATTCCATAAATTCCATTATTGATAAAAAAGATAACCATATTTTCGCCTCGGTTGCAAGCGTGAATCGTTTCGGCAGTGCCAATGGCGGCTAAATCACCATCTCCTTGATAGGTAAAAACATATTTTTCGGGCCAAGTTCTCACAATGGCTGTTGCTACCGCTGGAGCGCGTCCGTGAGCCGCTTGGGTCATATCGATATTCATAAAATCATAGGCCAAAACGGAACAACCTACAGGCGCAACACCAATGGTATCCTCTACAATGCCCATTTCATCAATGACTTCCATAATTAAATTATTGGCGGTTCCGTGACCACAACCCGGACAATACGATAAAGGCGTATCGGTCATTAATTGTGATTTACAAAATACTTGATTCTCTGGTTTTATGATGTCTAAAACTTCCATTGTTGATGATTTTTTGTTCTAAAGCAGCTACAATTTCTTCTGGAGTGTGAATAATTCCTCCAGTTCTTCCAAAGTGTTCTACCGGTATTTTATGTTCTACCGAAAGTCTCACATCTTCTACCATTTGTCCCGCATTTAATTCCACACTTAAAATTCCTTTGACTTGATCGGCCAATTCAAATAGTTCTTGTTTAGGAAAAGGAAATAAGGTGATGGGTCTCAAAAGTCCCACTTTTATTCCTTTGGCTCTAGCCAATTCCATTGCTTTTTGTGATATTCTGGCACTTGAACCATAAGCAACTAAAAGATATTCAGCATCGTCACAATTTATTTTTTCGAAACGCAAATCTTCTTTTTCCATTTGAGCATATTTCTTTTGCAATCGATGCACTCTGGCTTCCATTCTCTCGGATTGCAAATCGAGTGAAGTGATAATATTGCGTTCACGTCCTTTCTTGCCTGTAACAGCCCAATTGCCTTGTTTTTCGATTAATTCGGCATCAGTTAATCTTGGTTTTTGGTCTTTTAAAATTACTTTTTCCATCATTTGACCAATTAATCCATCCGAAAGGATTAAAACCGGAGCGCGATATTTAAAAGCAATATCGAAAGCATCTTCCACAAAATCGGCCATTTCTTGAACAGAAGCAGGTGCTAAAACATACAGTTTGTAATCGCCGTGCCCCCCTCCTTTTACAGATTGAAAATAATCGGCTTGCGAAGGTTGGATGGTTCCTAAACCAGGGCCACCACGAACCACATTGACAATTACAGCGGGCAATTCGGCACCAGCCAAATAAGATATTCCCTCCAATTTCAGTGAAATTCCTGGACTTGAAGATGAAGTCATCGCTTTTTTGCCGGTACTTGCTGCGCCATAAACCATATTTATTGCTGCAATTTCACTTTCGGCTTGCAAAACGACCATTCCTGTTCGGAGTTCAGGACGTTCAATCATTAAATATTCGATAATTTCGGTTTGTGGAGTTATTGGATAACCAAAATAAGCATCAACACCAGCTCTGATGGCAGCTTCTGCTAATGCTTCATTTCCTTTCATTAATTTTAATTCAGACATCCACTAATGATTTAAGGTTAATTAGCCAGTTTCATTCTATAAACTGTAATGGCTCTGTCTGGACAAACTGTAGCACAATTTGTACATCCATTGCAAGCTTCGGGGTTTTTCATATAAGCATAATGATAGCCTTTTCTGTTGACATCGCTTGAGATTCCAATGACTTTTTCCTGACAAACAGGAACACAAACTTCGCAACCTTTGCAAATTTGAGTATTTACAACTATAGCACCTCTTACTTTTGCCATTTTAATAAATTTAGATGTAATTATTCAATCATAATTTTATTATTCTCAAATTTACAACTTATCCATTGCAAATAAAATGACAAATATCATATTGTTTAGATTTTTGGACACAAAAAAATAATTTCAATTTAAAACATTTTCCAAACAAAAAAGCCACTAAATTTTGAATTTAGTGGCTTTTAAAATTTAAAATCAACTCAATGATTATAAGTAAGATCTAACTTTTATTTAGCAGTAACAATGTTCTGTACATTCTTTTTAAAATCAGCTGCTTTTTGAGCAGAAATTGTATAAACTACATCTTTAGTTCCAGTACTTACAATAATTTTTTTCAAATCCAAAGTTAAAGCATTCTCTGGTGGGCTTTTCATTTCTAGAGTACATGCCCCATCAAAATAACCATCGTTCTCTATGGTTTCAATTTCTGAAAAAGTGGTATCATCACTAAATACAACTGAAATAGTCATCTTTTTATTTAGTGTTTTAGTAAAAAATCCATCCATGACTAATAATAAATGATAGGTGTTTTTCAGTTCTTCGCCTTTGTATTCATGTCGAGTGACATTGTATTTCAGACCTTTGGCCAAGGTTGGAAAACTTTTACTACAATCCAAATCAAAACTGGCTACATCACCAGACTCATCAACAGATATAACAATTTTTTTTACTTGAGCATTGACAAATAAACCTGTCAACAAGAATGCTATTATTAAAGCCAATTTTCTCATAGATACTTTGTTTTTTATTTATTTCCTTTTTCAAAATCGGCCATAAATTGTGCCAATCCAATATCGGTTAATGGGTGTTTTAATAAACCTGAAATAGCAGAAAGTGGCCCAGTAATTACATCGGCACCAATTTTAGCACAATTCACAATGTGCATCGTGTGACGGACTGAAGCAGCTAGAATTTGTGTTTCGTAACCGTAATTGTCATATATCAATCTAATTTCTTCAATAAGTGCCAATCCATCTGTAGAAATATCGTCTAACCGACCAATAAAAGGAGAAACATAAGTGGCACCCGCTTTAGCAGCCAATAAAGCTTGGCCTGCAGAGAACACTAAGGTTACATTAGTTTTTATTCCTTTATCCGAAAAATATTTTGCAGCCATTACACCTTCTTTAGTCATTGGCAATTTTACCACAATTTGTTCGTGTAAATCAACCAATTCTTCACCTTCTTTGATCATTCCATCAAAATCCAGCGCGATTACTTCGGCACTTACATCTCCATCTACAAGGTTGCAAATGTCAACATAATGTTTCAAAATATTATTTTTTCCGGTAATACCTTCCTTTGCCATCAAGGATGGATTGGTAGTTACTCCGTCTAAAACGCCTAATGCTTGGGCTTCTTTAATTTGAGCTAAATTAGCTGTATCGATAAAAAATTTCATTGTTTAAAGTTTATAGTTACTATTATTGATTAGTAAAATTACAATTTATAATGGTTCATCAGCATTTTTTCATACACTTTATCAGGCAGAACTCGCTTCAAAACAATCGAAAATTTTTGCATAAAAGCCCCCACTTTATAATGTATCTTAGGATTTTTTTCTTGAATTATTTGATAAACTGCTTCTGCCATTTCGTTAGGATTACTGCCGCTGTCCACGTGTTCATCCATCATTTTCAAAGTATTTCCATACGGAATTTCATAGGCCGAATCCTTGAATAATGGCGCATGAAAACGTCCAGAAGCAATATTTGTAGCAAAATCTCCTGGAGCTACATTCGTAATCTGAATTCCAAATGATTTTACTTCCATTCGCAACGCTTCGGTAATTAATTCTAAAGCGCCTTTGGATGCTGAATAAACACTACGATAAGGCAAACCCATATAACCTGCAATAGAAGTAATATTGATAATCATTCCTGATTTTTGGTAACGCATTTGTGGCAAAACCGCTTTCATTACCTCAATTGGTCCAAAAAAATTAGTTTCGAAATTATTTCTGATTTCCTCAGTCGGAATTTCTTCTAAAGGGCCAGTAATTCCGACACCAGCGTTATTTATAACGATATCTATTCGCCCAGAAGATGCAATAATTTTAGCAACAGCCGATTGAATGGATTCAGTACTTCTAACATCTAAAGCAATTAATGGAAATACTGAATTTAAGACCCGATCTGGATTTCTACTAGTTCCGTAAACAATAAATCCTTTGTGGTGTAAAAATTCGCCAATAGATTTTCCGATTCCCGAAGAACCGCCTGTGATTAAAACAACTTTACTCATATTATTATAGAACCCAACAGCTATAGAGATGGGGATTTTAGTGAATTTTGATTGTAAATTTAGTATTTTTTTTCAAATACAAACTGTAAAAACAATTATGCCCTAAGTGAAGGACGTAGCAAACTACTTTTTGAATAACTTCAACAAGTTATAATAATTGCAAAGAATAATAGTTAAAATTACTTTTAGATACAAACCCATTTTGAAGTATCAAAAAATGATTGTAGATTTGAAAAAATCGATTTAATAGCGTCTTTTTATGAAAAAATACTATCTACACAACGGAACCGAAAGCAGTGGTCCTTTTGATATAGAAGAATTAAAGTTCAAAAAAATCACAGCCTCTAGCCCTGTATGGTTTGAAGGAATGCTACATTGGAAAACCGCTGGAGAAATCCCCGAATTGAACCAACTTTTTGTAGTAAACCCGCCTCCTTTTGCTCCGTTTATGACTCCTGAACCAGAGACAAAAACAGATACAGAAAGAAATACAATCAAGATTTTAGGCTTGTCCAAGAATACGTTTTGGATTGTTTGTGCTGCGATAATTATTTTAGTTGGAATAACAGTATTGAGAGCCTTAGAAGAAAAAAGAAGTCAAGAATTAAAAGAAAAAAACCACAAAACCGAAATTGAAAATTATCAATTGGAACTAAAACAAAAAGAATTAGAAGACGAAAAAATTCAGGCAGCTATACAAGAAAAAATTGATGCCGACAGAATGGCCGCAGAATTAAAACAAAAAAACAACAATAGACTTTTGGAAATTGAACAACTATTGGTCAACTCTCAAAATAATTTGAATACCTATGAAAATAAACTAACCAACGCAGCTGAATTTAAGTTATTGAGAACCGCAGCAGAGAAAAAAGAACAAATGGATTTGTTGAGAAACCAAATTGATTCGATTAAAACCAATATATCCAAACTAAAAAACGAATCCGATCAACTGAAACTCGAATTAGAGAAAATACCGTAATTGATTCGAATAGCATTAAAATAGCTAAAGCCTATTCTTTTTTGGAGTAAATATGGAATAAAAAATAAGTTACCTCAACTTAAAATAGAGTGTACTACAAAGGATTTTTACTTGAATTACATTATTCTCAAAAATAAAACTCAAAATTATCGATTTAAAGGTATTAATAAATAATTTTGATAAATAATTATCATATAAATTGGGTAAATGGTGTTTTTTTTTCAATATTTGTATAAGTAAAATTATTCTATAAAAAACACTTTTATATGTCCATAAAAATAGCCATTTCCCACAAAACAACGTATAAATTTGACCGAAGTGTTCAATTATTTCCACACATCTTTAGACTACGTCCAGCGGTTCATTCTAGAACTCAAATAGAGGGCTATACTTTTAAGATAAGTCCTGAAGAGCATTTTATCAATTGGCAACAAGACCCTTTTGGAAATTATCAAGCTAGAATTGTTTTTCCGGATAAAATCAAGGAATTAAAAGTGGAAGTTGAAGTTATTGCCAAACTACAAGTCATTAACCCATTTGACTATTTTGTAGAAGAATATGCTGAAAAATTCCCATTCAAATACGATAGTACTCTAAAAGACGAATTGATTCCTTATTTGAAACTAAGCGAAGAAAGTCCTATTTTTTTGAAGTTTATTGAAAAGATAAAACTAAATGATTCTATACAAATAAATGATTTTTTAGTTTACATCAATCAAGCTGTTTACAAAGAACTTACCTATAATCTAAGGATGGAAGTAGGTGTACAAACTCCAGAAGAAACCTTAAGAATAAAAAGCGGATCTTGTAGGGATTTTGCTTGGCTGTTGATTCACATTTTGCGTCATTTTGGCTTAGCTGCTCGTTTTGTTTCAGGTTATATTGTACAATTAGCCCCGGATATTAAATCACTTGATGGGCCATCGGGTCCTGAAAAAGATTTTACCGATTTACATGCTTGGACAGAAGTATATATTCCTGGTGCGGGCTGGATTGGACTTGACCCTACTTCGGGACTATTTGCCAGCGAAGGTCATATTCCGTTGTGTTGTACACCACATTACGAAAGTGCAGCTCCAGTAACGGGTGCAACAGAAAAATGTGAAGTAAGTTTTGAATTTGAAAATATAGTCACCCGAATTCACGAAGACCCAAGAGTAACCAAACCCTATTCCGACAGGCAATGGGAAGAAATTATGGAAGTGGGAAATGTGGTCGAAAAAGATTTAATTGAAGGCGACGTTCGTCTAACAATGGGTGGCGAACCCACCTTTATTTCTATTGATGATTTTGAAGGCGATGAATGGAATACTGCTGCCGATGGCCCATTGAAAAGAAAATTAGCTTACGATTTAGCCCTTCGATTGAAACAACGCTTTGCTCACGGAGGGTTGTTGCATTTTGGACAAGGAAAATGGTATCCCGGTGAATTATTTCCGCGTTGGCAATATGGCTTGTACTGGAGAAAAGACGGATTGCCATTATGGAAAAATGATGATTTAGTAGCCAAAGAAGGTGAAACCAAGTACAATTTTCACGATGCCGAAAAATTTGCCCTTGAGTTGACCAAATTTCTTGGAATTGACACTAAAAATCTATTACCAACTTACGAAGACCCTATTTATTGGGCGCTTGAAGAAGGAAAACTTCCTGTGAATTTAGACCCATTGAAAGTAAATTTAAAAGATTCTATCGAACGCCACAATTTAGCCAAAGTCCTAGAAAAAGGCTTGAACAATCCATCAGGATTCGTTTTACCCATCCGAAAAGATTACGCTCAAGACAATTGGGAAAGTTGTGCATGGGAATTTAGAAGAGGCAATTGTTTCTTAATTCCTGGAAATTCCCCTATTGGTTTGCGTTTGCCATTGGATTCTCTTCCAAAGACTTCTAAAAACAAAAGAGAAACCGTTGTAGATAGAAGCTTATTCGAGGATTTACCCGCTTTAGGAGATCCTACCGAAAAAATAAACAATCGCTACGGAACCATTTCAAAGATTTTTGAAGTGGTCAAAAAAGTATTGTCAAAAAAAGAAGAGAAAAAGAAAGCCGAAGAATCCTTATTGTTTGAAGTAGATACTTTCATCACAGCCTTGTGTATAGAAGAACGTGATGGCATGTTATATATCTTTCTACCGCCAACAGATTATTTGGAAGACTATATCGACTTAATCACTTCGATAGAAATTACAGCCGAAAAACTACAAATGCCTGTTAGAATTGAAGGCTACCAACCCAAAACAGATTATCGAGTAGAGAAAATGATGGTAACGCCAGATCCAGGTGTAATTGAAGTAAACGTACATCCAGCCAAATCATGGCAAGAAATTGTAGATAATACCACCGCTTTATATGAAGAAGCTTTCTTATCTCGTTTGGGAACCGATAAATTTATGGTAGATGGTCGTCATACTGGGACAGGCGGTGGCAATCACGTAACTTTAGGTGCTTCAAAACCTGAAGACAGTCCATTGCTAAGAAGACCCGATTTATTGCGCAGTTTGATTACCTATTGGCAACATCATCCGGTTTTGAGTTACCTTTTTGCAGGGCCTTTTATTGGTCCAACAAGTCAAGCTCCCCGTATTGACGAAGGTCGTGATGAGCGTTTATACGAAATGGAAATTGCTTTTGAACAAATCCCAAAAGACAAAGAAGTTCCGTTTTGGATGGTGGATCGAATTTTTAGAAACCTCTTGACCGATATTACAGGAAATACTCATCGCACCGAGTTTTGTATCGATAAATTATACTCTCCAGATTCCTCAACAGGACGCTTGGGGATATTAGAATTACGAGCATTCGATATGCCACCACACAAACATATGAACTTGGTTCAAAACTTATTGGTTCGTGCCTTGGTGGCCAAATTCTGGAAAAACCCTTACGAGAAAAAACTAATTCGCTGGGGAACTGAATTGCACGATAAGTTTTTATTGCCTCATTTTGCCTATCTAGATATGATTGATGTGGTTAATGATTTGAAAGATGCAGGCTATAATTTTGACATATCGTGGTTTGATCCTTTCTTCGAATTCAGATATCCGCATCACGGTAATGTGACTATCGATAATATTCAATTAGAAATTCGATTGGGAATAGAACCATGGCACGTTTTGGGCGAAGAACTCTCTAGCTCTGGAACTTCTAGATTTGTTGATTCTTCATTAGAACGCTTGCAAGTAAAGGTTTCTGGAATTGTTCCTGACCGTCATATTTTATTGTGCAAAGGCTGTCGAATTCCTTTAAGAAGTACTGGAACTAAAGGTGAATATGTTGCTGGAATCCGATATAAATCTTGGAATCCACCTTCGGCCTTGCATCCCAATATTGGCATTGATGTACCTCTTGTTTTTGACTTAGTTGATACTTGGAATAATAAAGTAATTGGTGGTTGTACCTATTTTGTAACGCATCCTGGCGGAAGAAGTTTTGACACTTTCCCTGTAAATAGTTTTGAAGCAGAATCCAGAAAAATAAGTCGTTTCTGGGATTTTGGCCACACGCCGTCTTCAGCGCTTGAAGAAGCTGAAAATGAGAAAGAAAGAGAAACTATCGTAAATAGCAATGCCACTTCTCGATTTTTAGTAGAATCAAAATCAGAACTAAGACCTGATACACCGATAGAACTAATAAATCCTGAATATCCTTATACTTTAGATTTAAGACATTATTGGAAAGCCAAAGAATAATATTTAATTAAGCCAATTGTATTGTGGTTTGTTTTAAAACTATTATTTTGCAAACCAAAATACATGTAAATCATTCAATATTAACAAATGATTCAAGATATTTCATTGGGATTACTCAACACATATAAAGAAAGCATCAACTCATACGACGAAGTGATTGACCAGAATGGTCAAGTAAAGCCTTATTGGAAAGGGCTTTTTGATACTTTAGAATCCATCGGCATCGAGGAACTTAATTTGCGCAATGAAGAAATTATAAAAAAATTAAAGGAAAACGGAGTTACCTACAATATTTATGATTCCAACAAAAATTCGAATCGAGCATGGAAACTAGATCCTATTCCGTTTCTAATTCACGAATCGGAATGGAAAACTATCGAAAAAGGATTGCTACAAAGAGCGCGATTGCTAGATTTGATTTTGAAAGACCTTTATGGTCCTCAAACATTAATTAAAAACGCCATTATTCCAGCCGAATTAGTTTTTGATAATTCAGGTTTTCTTTTGCCTTGTTTTGACATTAGACAAAAACACGACAAACAATTATTGAATTATGCTGTTGATTTGGCTCGTGGTCCCGACGGAAAAATGTGGCTTTTAGACAACCGAACCCAAGCGCCTTCGGGTGCAGGTTATGCTCTCGAAAACCGAATTGTAATGAGTAAGGTGATTCCAGAACTCAACAAAAAAACCTATAGAAAAAGACTTTCTCCCTACTTCAGTCAAATGCAGCAAACCGTTGACACACTGGGAAATAATTCTAATGAAAATCCAAATGTAGTTTTCTTGACTCCAGGTCCTGGAAACGAAACCTACTTTGAGCACGTTTATCTTTCCTCCTATTTAGGATATACCTTAGTTCAAGGAAATGACTTATTGGTTCGGGATGGATTTGTCTGGCTCAAATCAATTGACCAACTCGAACGGGTTGATGTAATTATCAAACGATTGGACGACACTTGGTGTGACCCATTAGAATTACGCAAAGACTCTTTACTAGGAATTCCTGGTTTGCTACAAGTGATTCGTTTAGGCAATGTATCGGTAGTGAATCCTCCTGGAACTAGTATTTTAGAGAATTATGGTTTAATGGCTTTTATGCAAAATGCCTGTAAATTTCTTCTCAAAGAACCTTTATTAATGAATTCAGTGGCTACTTGGTGGTGTGGTCAAGCCAAAGAATTGAATTTTGTCCTAACCAATTTGCCCAAATTAATCATTAAGAAAACCAATAGGAAACAAGGTTTTAGATCCATTTACTGTCGTTTGTTAACTAAAGAACAGCTCGAAGATTTAAAAAAACTTATTCTCAAAAACCCAAAAGATTTTGTTGCCCAAGAGGAAGTAAGTTTATCAACAACGCCATCCTTTATCAACGGAACTATCGAACCTCGATTTGCCGCTCTTCGTGCATTTTTAATTGCCGATGAAACAGATTATATCGTTATGCAAGGTGGTTTAACCAGAAGTTCAGCCGTGAAAGGAAAGTTTGAAATTTCAAACCAACTGGGAGGGATTTCAAAAGACACTTGGATTATTTCAGATTCGCCAACAGAATATCACGAAAAGTCAGTAGAACGGAAAAACACCAACACCCAACTCAATAACTCTTTGACCAGCCGAAATGCTGAAAATTTATTTTGGTTAGGACGTTTGTGCGAAAGAACAATGGCATTGCGTAGTTTCCTGAAAATCATCTTGAATAGTCTCAATGAAAATGTAACTAAAAGCGATAATAAACAACCCGACTTTTTGGTGGTTTTATTAAAATCTTTGACCCATCTCACACAAACTTATCCTGGTTTTGTGGGCAAAGAACCTAAACTAGGAGAAGTCTTTGACAACGAAGCTATTTTCGAAAACCCTATAGAAGAATTGCTCCTTTTGATTAATGATTCGAGCAAACCCGGTTCGGTAGTTTACAATCTGCAGTCTATGCTCAACACCATTAATCAAGTAAGCGAAAAATGGAATCACGACACAAGACGCATCATTAACTTGGTAGAAGACAGCCTTTTTGCCCTGAAAAACACCAACACTAATAACATAACATTTGTAAACCACGGATTAGATAAATTACACATTCGTCTGTTTTCATTTTATGGCAATATCTATGAAACCTTGCCTCGTGACAATGGATTTTACTTGTTAGAAACTGGTAAAAATGTGGAACGCATTTTATCCTTGCTTTCGGTTTTTCGATCTACATTAAATTTCAAGAAAAAAGAGGAAGAAGAAGCCCTTTTGATAGAAGCTATTCTAGAAAATCACCATTTATTGGCCAAATATCGAAATATTTACAAATCTCATTTGAGTTTGAAAGCCGTAGTCAATATGGTGTTTTTGGAGAAAAACTTGCCTTATACCCTTTCTTATTTATTGGATACTCTTTGTTATTATTTGTCAAAATTGCCTAAAGCCAATGACCCTAATCGATTGAGTATTGCCGAAAAATCAGCTTTGGAAGCATGTACTATAGTCAAACTAATTGATGCAGATGAATTAATACAAGTAGATGAATTCACTCAATTTCGACCAAAATTAGATAAAACAATATCGCAAGTTTTTGAACTGATATGTCAAGTTTCTACCAATTTATCCAGTTTGTATTTTAATCATTCTGTGATGCAACATTCCGCTTTAGACACCCTTGAAAATAGAGATACAGATGAAATATAAACTAAAACATAAGACTCTTTATACCTATGCAAACGCAGTTCACAATTATCAAAGTATTTTGTGTTTGCAACCTCGTAATTCAGCCAAACAAATTTGCACAAATTTCCAATTAGAAATTGAACCAAAACCTTCTAAAATATATTCACGAACCGATTATTTTGGTAATATTCAGCATTATTTTTCGCTTCACGAATCGCATAAATCCTTAAAAGTTACAGTTTCTAGCGAAATTGAAGTGTTGAAAAATGAAGTACAACCCTTGAGCACCATCACTTGTGAAGAAGCTCGGGTAAAATTTACCACTGATCGTCCACTAAAAATTGAAGTTTTACAATATCAATTACCCAGTCAATTCATCAGTTGGGACGAAGAAATTGTGGCTTTTGCTGAAACTTGTTTACGACCCAATGTACCTCTTTTTGAAGCTGTTTTAGATTTAATCAAAAAAATATATACCGAATTCCAATTCAAATCGGGTGCAACAAATATCAATACACCACTAAAAACAGTACTTAAAGAACGTAAAGGTGTTTGTCAAGATTTCTCCCATTTGGCAATTGCGAGTTTGCGAAGTGTTGGAATTCCAGCAAAATATGTAAGCGGTTATATTGAAACCCTGCCTCCAAAAGGAAAAGTAAAATTAGAAGGATCTGATGCTTCACACGCTTGGATATCCGTTTACATTCCAGATATGGGCTGGTGCGAATTTGACCCCACCAACAACATGATTCCACAACAGCGCCATATTGTAACGGCTTACGGAAGAGATTTTGCCGATGTTTCGCCTCTAAAAGGAATTATTTTTAGTTCTGGCGAACAAAAAATAAAAGTTGAAGTAGATGTTATACCTTTGTAATAAACCAAAACAATTGCATCATCAAAAAGCATCCACTTTTAACGTCGCATAAAGCATCAATACTAGATCTAAATACAGCAAAATCCTTATTTGCTGAAATTACAGAATCTGGAATTCCTTATGACTATCAACAAGCTAATTGTCATAATATTTCGCATTATATTAGTATGCTATTAGAATCGAAAGGGTATCAATGTGCCAAAATTTGGGCTTTTGCTCCAGCTGTTTACTCCACTTCCAATAGCAAATTGATTTCTTTTATCGATGAAAAAAATATTTCTCCAACAGGAACCATCGATTGGCGCTATCACGTAGCCCCTGTAATAGAAGTGCAAATTGGAAACAAAGTGCGAAAAATGGTTATTGATTTGGGGCTATTTCCCAATGAATTTGTTCGGTACAGAACTTGGCTTGCCAAACTTAAAACCAAAAAACTCATCTATTTAATTATGGATTCGGAATGGTATTTATACAATTCATCTATGATTACTAATGCTCAATTAGAGTTTGATTCTAATGAAGAAATAAATGCAAATCAACCCAATATTAAACTTCCAGAATGGTTTGCAGACAAACTTATCACTGATTTTTTTAAATATGAAGAAGAGTCTCTAGAACAACATTGGGTAGAAAAAGGATTGGCTGTAAACGAAACTGCCATAGAATTTTATGATACCGAAATCAAACCCATTTTATATTCTGAACAGCATCAAGATTTAGTTAAAGATTATAAAATGCTGGTGGGAGATGTTTTCAATTTCGAAACCATTTTTAGAGATAACAATTGGAATTATGAAATGAATAATGACTTTCAAATCAAACACCAGGAAATTATTTCAAAATACCGCACGATTTATTCCTTGAATCTTGATAAATGGAAAAAAGCATTGGCAAAATTAACCGAAATTATTCGCGAAAAACAAATGGAATAATTTGGAATTATTGCTGTGAAAGTACAATCAAAACAATGGCAATCAAAGCCAAAAACAATCCCGCATAATTCATTTTGGACAGTTTTTCTTTAAAAATAAAGATACCTGTCAAGCTCCCAATGAGTATTACTCCCATATTCATTCCTGCAAAAACTGTCGAAGGATTTTCAGCAAAAGATTGATGCGCTTTCAAATAAAATAAAATATTGCCAAAGTTGAAAATACCGACCAAACTTCCAAAAAGAAGGTTTTTATAATCGAATTTTACTTTTTTGACCCCCATTTCATAACCAACCACCACCAGCATTATCGGCAAAGCCAAGCCAAAAACGATAAACAAAGAAGTTGTGTATCGCAAATCTGTGAACAAGGCAATTTGTTTAAAAAGTATGTCAATAATTCCAAATCCAACCAAAACAATAGCAGGATAAACCCATTTATTTGATGTCTTTTCTGCAGGTTTGTTTAAAATGAAAAGAAGTGCAGGAAAAGCAATCCCGAAAGCTGCAATTTTTAAAGCACTGAATTTTTCGTCAAAAATTAACCAAGCCGCCAAAATAGGAATGAACAACGAAAGTCGTTGCGCTGCATCGGTTTTTACGATTCCCACATTTTTAATCGAAGCCGCTAAAAAAAGAAAAATAGAAGGCATCAAAACGCCAAGAGAAAAATAGATCTTCCAAGGAATCTCTTCTCCAATTTCAGCAAAATCTGGACGAAAAAAAAAGTAGCAAAGTGAAAGCGCTATTAAATAGTTTGCAGCAATAATCTGAGGAATATTGATGGAATAGTTGCGAGCTACTTTAAAAATAACGCCCACACTCACGCTGCAAATAACACTTAAAACCAGGAAAACCATAATTTATTTTTTTAAGAAGTGTTCGTGAACTCTAATATTTACTCGAACTTCCCATCTACATAAAACCAGCTATCACCTTCTTTTTCGAAAGTAGAAAACTCATAATGCACTTGATTTTGTTTATTCGCATCCAGAAAATAGGCTTTAAATTCTACTGTAGTTTCTGTAAAGGAAATAATTTCTAGTTTTTGCCATTCATTGGCTGTAGCCCAATTCAAAATATCGACTTTAGAATAGTATTTTCGTTGGGAAATGTGAGTAGTATCAAACAAATAATCCGCTTGATGCGTGGCATATGCGGAATATCTTGATTTCATCAAAGCTAAAGCCGTGGGTGCTTTTTGGCTTCCACAGATATATTTTTGGCAACAATCTTCAAACGAAATTGTTGAACCACAAAAGCAAGGAACTGAATTACTCACCTTCTTCTTCGGGATTGATTTTTTGAAACAATTGATTGATCAAAACTTGGTATTTACTGATTTCGATTAAATCTTCATCTTCATCTGTATGATCCAAGAAATCGTCTAATTTATCACTTACTTCCAATAATTTATTGTTGGCTGATTTATTGTCTTTGGCTGCAATGAAATCTATAATTTCTTGAACGCCGTTTTTTAATTCTTCGAATTGACTTTTCATAATTTAGTTGTTTTCTTGAGCTTTATCTTCATTGAATTTTTTCACTATTTGTTTCAGTTTTTCTTTGCGCAACTCTTTGGCAGCCTTAACTTTCTGCTGTTCTTTGTGCAGTTTGTCGTTGTGTATTTTGATATTCCTTTCGTTATTTCTTCCCATTATAGTTCTCTTTTTATTTCTTCCAATGTTTTATTGGTAAAAATTAATTGATTGATTATTGTTGCACGTAATTCATCCAAATCGTCGTATTCATAATATTTTGCCCAAGAAGTTAACGCAAATAAATTCCGAATTTGTTTGATTTTTTTAGTCGTTTCAAAACTCGTTCGCAGAATCGCCTTTTTATCATAATTCGGATTATTTTTATGCTGATAATTAACCGTTTTTTTGATGAAATTAGCTTCTAAATAATAGATTTTTTCTTCGGCATTATCGGGATAAAATTCGCTCCAAGCAGCAAAACCTAATTTTGTTTTGGACGCAGTTTCGGGTTCCATTGGCTCCAATCGCCATTTGCTGTTAGCCAATCTTCCCCAATGGTTCGACAATCGATACATTCCTTCTTCGGTATAAAAATACTTACTTCCCGACTTGCTATCATATTGAATTGGCATTCCTTGAACTTTTTCAGGCAGTAGTTCTTGAAATACACAAAAGGTGTTTTTAAAAGAATTAGGACTCGGACGAAATACTTTGTTCATCCTGCAAAGATAATCAGAATGCGCAGAATTAAGCAAGACAAACAATAATTGATTAACTTTGCGACCTAGAATTCACTTAATACAAAACGATTATGACCAAATCTTCACAAGAAAAAATGCTTCAAAAAGGAGTTTTCACAGGAATCATTGAACAAGACGAAAACAACAATTTTTTTTGTGGCGACTATTTATTGGATTACAAAATGGTAATGGCCAATTTTAAACTTGGCGATATGGTTACTATCAAATCAGTGATAGAAAACCCAAGTGATATCAACTACAATACATATCCTAAAAAGTCAAAAAACTTTGACAAAGCGAATAACAAACCGCAACAATAATCAGTTTTAATTGATTTTTTTTCAGTCGAAAATTGAAAACTTAAAAAAAAGTGTACCTTTGCAAAAAATTGTCAATTTTGGAACTAAATTAGATTGATTCCATAGTAAAAGACAAGTAGTTATCTTATTTATGAAAAAAATAGTTGAATACCGCAAGCTGCTAAATGTTGATAAAACAGTAGAATTAAAAGATTTGAAAACCATTTATCGCAATGCGATGAAAGATGCACATCCCGATAAATTTCAAGGAGATGAAGCTGGTTTAAAAGAAGCAGAAGAAAACAGCAAAAGAATTATTGAAGCCTACCACTTTTTAGTAAGCATCAACCCTGAAACTATCAAAGCTAACTTGCCAGAATATACAGAAACGATCTCAACTTCAACCATTACTGATTATAAATTTGTGGAAGGAAGATTAATTATCAATTTCTCTAACGGTAGTGTTTACGAATACATTAGTGTTCCTAAAGCTACTTATGTAAAAATGGTAAATGCGGATTCACCTGGAAGATTTGCAAAAAGACACATTCTAAATGCTTTTACTTGGAGAAAAACTATCAACCAAGATTAAACACTTTACTAGAGAATATATTTAGAAACACTCCTTTTAGGGGTGTTTTTTTTGTTGTTCATCGAAAAAACAAAGCAAGAATTGTTTAGTGGTTTTATTTTGAGTAAGTTAGCAATCCTAAATACTATTTCAAATTACTAATTATGAAAGACCCTTGTAATCTATATATTTCACAACGTAACAAAGCAAAAGCGGTACTTGATATTCTGGAAAAACAAAGAGCTGAAATCAATTTTAAACTCAAATCGAATGATTTCTGTGCTAATTTACATAAGGAATTAAGAACCTTGAACATGGATATTCGAATTACTTTGAATGAAATTGAACATGCTGAATACAATATTCAAGAATGTATCTCAAAAAACATTCCAATTTCAAATTAGAAAACTCTACTTACTATTTCAATAATTTGATTTTTTGACTAAAATCTAGTCATTAAATAATTTGCGCCTGAATGAAAAATACTATTTATTAGTTATAACAAAAATTTAAGGCTTAAAATTATTGATATTTTATAAAATTAAATACTTTTGCACACTTAAATCATTTAACTTAATCATAATGAAAAAAATAATTTTATTACTATCCGCTACTGTGCTTTTAATTTCTTGTAGCAAAACCAAGTACACTATTTCAGGAACTGCAAAAGGAATTGAAAATGGTAAGACCGTAATTATGGAAACACAAGATGCTTCAGGAATGGGTCTTATTGCCGTAGATACAGTAAAAGTAGAAAATGGAAAATTTGAAATCACAGGAAAAGCTACAGAACCTTCATTTCATATGATAAACGTAGAAGGAGTTCAAGGGAAATTTCCTTTTATCTTAGAAAATGGAGATATTAGTATTGAAATTAATAAAGATAGCATCAATAAATCTAAAGTTTCTGGAACATACAATAATGATGAGTTTGTAAGTTTTAACGAAGAACTTATAAAAATTCAAAAAGAGATAATGGCTTTCCAAAAGAAAAACACCCCATTAATGTCTCAAGCACAACAAAGTAATGACACTGCTACTATCAATAAATTAATGGCAGAGTATAACAAACTTCAAGAAGTTGTAACTACTGAATCTAAAAAGAAATACAATAGCTATACAGAATCACACCCTAAATCATTCATAAGTGTATTGATTGTTCAAGGAATGACAAACGATCCATCAGTTGATATAAAAGCTATTGAAAAATTATATAATGGTCTTGATGAATCATTAAAAACAACAAAACCAGGTAAAGCTATCTCACAAAAAATTAAAGCCGCAAAAACACCTTCTGTTGGTGCTGGAGCAATGCCTCCAGTTCAAGCAGCTCCTGGCACAGCTAAATGAAGTTCTGATTTTTCAGCTCCAAATCCTGAGGGAAAAATAGTTAGTCTAAAAGAAAGTTTAGGAAAGATAACTATTGTTGATTTTTGGGCTTCTTGGTGCGGACCTTGTAGAGCTGAAAACCCTAATATGGTTGCCATATATAAAGAATTTCATTCTAAAGGTTTGAATATTATTGGAGTATCTTTAGATAAAGATGCAGCTAAATGGAAAGAAGCCATTGCAAAAGATAAATTGGTTTGGACTCAGGTATCACATCTAAAATATTGGGACGAACCTATAGCAGCACAATATCAAGTTCAAGCTATTCCTGCTCCTTTTATACTAGATGCCTCGGGAAAATTAATTGCAAAAGATTTAAAAGGCGAAGCACTTCGAGCAAAAATAGCCGAGCTTTTATCTAAATAACATTTAAGTTTTATAGAATATAAAAAATCTCCCTAGTGGAGATTTTTTTATTTTATTCAATACCAACACATTAAAAACTTATCTAAAATTAAGTTGAAATATAATTTGGAAACCTGAAAACAGTTGTTATATTTGCAACCGCTTACCGCTAATAATGTGGTTTTGGGGAGATACTCAAGCGGCCAACGAGGGCAGACTGTAAATCTGCTGTGTGAACTTCGCAGGTTCGAATCCTGCTCTCCCCACGATTAAAAAAACAAAAAGGCTCAAAACCCAGTAAATCTTATGATTTACTGGGTTTTTGCGTTTCTGATACCTTCAAAATATTCATTCAATCTTAAAACTTAAGGGGCAAAAGCGAGACCCTAAAAAATTCTAAATCTAGGGTCTCGCTAAATCTTCTTAAGGCTTGCAAACACTGTACTTCCAGCCTGTTCATTATACAGTTCAAAAATTGTACATCTTGTTTGTTATTACTCTAAAATTTAAATTGAATAATAATTAAAAGGTCACCACCATGAAAACAAAAATCACACTGCATTTTTATGCAAAAAGCACAAAGTCTAGTACCGACGGCAAATTGCCCTTTTATGTTAGATTAACTATTAACGGTGAACGAATGGAATTCAGTTCCAAAAAATTCATTGACAAATCAAAATGGTCACCAGAGCTAGCGAAAATGAAAGGGCACACGGAAGAAGCCCGTTCAATTAATAGTTATCTTGATATGATGAGATCAAAGGTCTTGAGTGCCGAAATGGACTTAATCCATAAAGACGAAGACGTATCGATCCAAAATGTACAATCAATTATCAGAGGAATATATAAAAACCACAGAACACTTATGGTCGTATTTCAGGACCATAATGACAAAATGAAAGAATTGGTAGGGAAAAAATATGCCCACGGCACCTTACAACGCTTTCAGGTCACATTAAATCATATTCAAGGTTTCCTTTTGTGGAAATATAACGATACCGACATTCTGCTTAACAAGATTGACCACGCCTTCATAACAGAACTTGAATTTTATCTAAGAAGCGTTAAAAACTGTGCCAACAATACTGCTGTAAAATACATTCGAAATTTCAGAAAAATTATCAAGATATGTATGAACAATGATTGGTTGGATAAAAATCCTTTTAGCAAATACGAAGGCAAAGTTTACGAAGTTGACAAAGAGTTTTTGACTGAAGAAGAAATACAAAAGATCTACGCAAAAAAATTCATAAATACTCGTTTGGAACAGGTTAGAGACATCTTCATTTTTTGCTGCTTTACCGGCCTTGCATATATCGATGTGCAGCAGTTAAGAAATGACCATTTGGGTATAGGCATTGACGGTCATAAATGGATATTCAAAAATCGCCAAAAGACAGACACAAGATCTAAAATACCTTTACTGCCAATTGCAGAAGAGTTGGTACAGAAATATGCAGACCATCCTAAATGTGTAAATGAAGGTCGCATTTTGCCGGTACTCAGCAACCAGAAAATGAATAGCTATTTAAAAGAAATAGGAGACGTATGCGGCATCCAAAAAGAAATAACCTTCCATATGGCCAGACACTCCTTTGCTACCTCTGTAACCCTTACAAATGGAGTCCCTATTGAAACAGTCAGCAAAATGCTAGGCCACAGAAGTTTGAGAACAACCCAGCACTATGCCAAAATCCTGGATAGAAAAGTGAGTAATGATATGGAATTATTGAAATCTAAATTAGGCAATTTGGTAGTATCCCATAAAGTGTGTAAGTAAAAAAAGTATTAGGGTTTGTGCAAACCCTAATACTTTTTTTACTTAATTTTAATATTTACACATTTTATGAAAAAGGAAGATTTATTATCCGATGAATTTTTGAAGCAATTCAAAACAGGCGAAGACCTTTATGGATTTTTAGCCCAACTGCAAAAACGAGGGATAGAGAAAATGCTTGAAGGCGAATTAGATGCCCATTTAGGGTATGATAAGCACGAGAAAACTACTAAACTCAATGCTCGCAATGGTTTTTCTAGTAAGAAAATAAAAACCTCTTTTGGAGAATCCGAGATTCAAGTTCCAAGAGATCGAGAGGCTTCTTTTAATCCCTTAATTGTCCCAAAAAGGCAAAACATGTTAGATGGTTTAGAGAACGTAATTATCTCTCTATATGCCAAAGGGATGAGCAATAGCGACATCGAAGAACAAATTAGAGAAGTCTATAATTTTGAAGTTTCCACTAGTACCATCTCTCGAATTACCGATACTGTTTCGAGTGATATTATTGCTTGGCAAAACAGACCTTTGGAAGCTGTTTATTTAATAGTTTGGATGGATGGCATTGTTTTTAAAGTTCGTGAAAACTCCAAAATAATCAACAAAACCATCTATTTAGCCGTTGGACTCAACCGAGATGGAAAAAAAGAAGTACTTGGAATGTGGCTAGGAAAGAATGAAAGTGCCAGTTTTTGGCTTGGAGTTCTAACCGATTTAAAAGCCAGAGGTGTTGAAGATATACTAATTACTGCTACTGACAACCTAAATGGTTTTACGCAAACCATCAAAAATGTATTCCCAGAATCACAAACCCAAATCTGTGTAGTGCATCAAATTAGAAACTCAGCTCGCTATGTGGTTTGGAAAGATAAAAAGGAATTTTCGGCAGATATGAAGCTTATTTACAATGCTCCAACCAAAGAAGCTGCCAAAGCATCCTTGGAAGATTTTTCTAAAAAATGGAATCATAAATATCCATATGCTATTAAATCCTGGGAAGAAAATTGGGAGGAACTTACCGTATTCTTTGACTTTCCTGTAGAAATCAGGAAAATAATCTACACCACAAATTTAATCGAAAATCTCAATGGTAAAATTAGAAAATATACCAAAAACAAATTATCATTCCCAACAGATGAAGCTGTCTTAAAATCTGTATATTTGGCTTTGAGAGAAGCAACCAAAAAATGGTCAATGCCAATCCAAAACTGGGGATTAATCCTCAACCAGTTCTTAACTATATTTGAAAAAAGGGTTCAACTTTAATTAAAAAGTCAAACCCCTATATTTTTTAACTTACACACTTTTTAGGATAGTGTCTTTTTATTTCTTGATTTTAATAAAAATTTCTCATCTTTTTAAGGATGTAGCTTTTTGACTTGCTTTGTCTACTCCCGATTGTTCTCGTTAGTGTCACAGTTTGCAAAACTTCTCCTTCCTACTTGAAATGATTTAAGATATTCCTGATTCTTACAATCGTTTTTCAACTAATATTTAGATACAAAATCTTCATCAAATAATTTATGAAATCTTTCAGGTATGGGCTCTGCATAATAATCAATCCCATTTTCATTCAAAAATTTGACTAATTTCATTTTTTGAAGATGCTTTTCGAAATTTATTGGATATGACATAATTCTTAACACCAAGGTAAACCTTATAAAACCAAAAATCATTTATCAAAAGAAAGACTCTTTTTAAGATTGATAAAAAACTAAGTTCTCAACTTTACACTTTCCAACAAACTTTTCACGCAGATTTATTGTAAATTATTTTTATTAAAGTCCAATATTTTATTATTCTATACAAAATAATTTATTAACATTAAAAAAAACTTTCTTTTATTTTCTTTTGTTTTCTTTTATTTTCTTTTACCTTTGCTTTATATTTGTTTAACATTTACTCTCCGTTTATTTGTATTTGTTTTATATTTGTTTTTCATATATATTTATATAAACAAAATTATGTTACCAAATCAAAGAAGAGAGAAAATATTGGATCTTTTAAAAGAAGACGGATTTGCTAAAGTAATCGACTTAGCTCGTTTATTCAAAGTTACCGAAGTAACTATACGACAAGACCTTGAAAAACTAGAAAGTGAAGACCTAATCATAAAAGAACACGGCGGAGCGAGCATAAAAAACGTAGAAGATCAAGTAAGAAGTTTTTCTTTACATCGTCAGGAAAACTTGGAGCAAAAATCGGCTATAGCTCAAAAATGTTTGGAGTTTATCGAAAATGGGGATACAATAATCCTTGATTCAGGATCAACAACAACTGAAATTGCGAAAAAAATTAAAGGCTTTAAACAATTAACTGTAATTACAAATGCCTTAAACATAGCTCTTTTATTAGGTGCAGACCCAGATATTGAAGTAATTATGACTGGAGGAGAATTCAAACCTCCAACATTATCATTAACTGGTCAAAAAGCTGCAGATTTCTTTAAAGGGCTGAATGTGCAAAAATTATTTTTAGCCACAGCAGGAATCTCATTAAAATCGGGGCTTACTTACCCTAGTATAAGTGATTTAGTTGTAAAAAAAGCAATGATTGATGCCGCCGAAGTTACCTGTCTAGTAGCTGACAGTACAAAAATGGGTAAAAATGCTTTAGCTAGTTTAGGTGCATTATCTTTAATTGACTATATCATAACAGATGATAAAATTGAAGAAAAACACAAACAAGTATTTAGGGATAATGAGATTGAAGTAATAATATCTTAAATATAGAATAACAAAAAAAGAAAAAATTATAATAAAAATAAAAATGACAACATCAACATTAGGAGTAATAATAGGAAATAGAGATTTTTTCCCTGACAGTTTAGTTGAAAAAGCTAGACTTGAAATCATTGAGGTTTTTGAAAAATTAAATATCAAACCTATTTTATTAGATAGTACTGCAACCAAACTTGGCGGTGTAGAAACCTTCAAAGAAGCACAAAAATGTGCTGAATTATTCAAAAAACATCAAGATGAAATTATGGGAGTTTTGGTGATATTACCCAACTTTGGAGATGAAAAAGGAGTTGCAGACACGTTAAAATTAGCTAATCTGAATGTTCCTGTATTAATTCAAGCTTATCCGGATGAATTGACTAAAATGAATGTGGTTAATAGACGTGATTCTTGGTGTGGAAAAATTTCAGTATGCAATAATTTGTATCAATATGGTATCAAATATACCTTAACAAGCCAACACGTGGCGAGTCCATCTGATGCTCTTTTTCAAAAAGACTTATTAGATTTCACAGCCGTTTGTCGAGTAGTAAAAGGTCTTAGAACAGTACGTATCGGAGCTATTGGAGCAAGACCAGGCGCTTTTAACACCGTTCGTTATTCTGAAAAAATATTACAAAGACATGGTATAACTGTAACTACTGCAGATTTATCTGAAATTTTAGGAAAAGCTAATAAATTGACTGCAGAAGATGATTCAGTAAAACGTCATTTAGAATCCATCAATGCTTACGTTGCACAAGGAAAAACGCCTAATGAAGCCATGTTACAAATTGCAAAATTAGATGTGGTTTTGAAAGAATTTATGGAAGAACATGCATTAGATGCAACCGCTATTCAATGCTGGACTTCTTTACAACAAAATTATGGTTGCAATGTGTGTACTAGTATGAGTATCATGAGTGAAAACATGTTACCAAGTGCTTGTGAAGTAGACGTAACAGGAACATTGACAATGTATGCCATGCAATTAGCTTCTGGTTCTCCAAGTGCATTAGTAGATTGGAATAATAATTATGCTGATGATCCAGAAAAATGTGTTTTATTTCACTGCGGCAACTGGGCTAAATCTTTCCTACCTGACATTACATTAAGCACTGCTCCTATTTTAGGAACAACAGTTGGTGAAGAAAATACATACGGAGCATTAGACGGAAGAACTCCTGCTATGCCGCTTACTTATGGAAGAATTAGTACTGATGACCCAAAAGGTATTATCAAAGTTTATATTGGTGAAGGTGAACTCACTGATGACAAATTAAATACATTTGGAAACAGAGCAGTTGCTCAAATACCTAACCTGCAAGGTTTAATGCAATACGTCTGCAAAAACGGATTCGAACACCACGTGGTAATGAATGCGTCTAAAACAGCAGGGATACTTAAAGAGGCTTTAGGAAACTATATGGGATGGGAAATTTATTGCCATGAAGCGTAATCGATTCCAAAAGTAAAAAAAAACATAAAGATGACCGACAAAGAATTAAAATTAAAGTCAGTGTTTTTGAGAAAAAATCTTCTTAAATACATCTATAAAGCAAAAGCAGGACATACAGGTGGAAGTTTATCTTGTGTTGATATTTTGAATGTACTCTATAATAGGGTATTAAATGTTGATCCAAAAAATTCCAAAAACCCTAACCGTGATATATACATTCAAAGTAAAGGACATTGTGTAGAAGCATTGTTTGTAACCTTAGCTGATCGTGGATTTTTTCCTGAGTCGGACTTAGAAACTCTTTGTCAATACCAATCACATTACATTGGACATCCCACAAAAAAGGTAAATGGCGTAGAACAAAACACTGGTGCCTTAGGTCATGGTTTACCGATATGTGTTGGAGAAGCCATTGCTGCAAAGTTGGATGACAAAAAACACAGGGTATTTACTCTTTTAGGAGACGGTGAATTACCCGAAGGATCTAACTGGGAAGCATTTTTATCAGCTTCACATTATAAGTTAGACAATTTATATGCGATTTTGGATAATAACAAACAGCAAATTACGGGCTACAATAAAGATGTAATGAATACGGATTGCATTCGTGAAAAATTAGAAGCTTTTGGCTGGTCTGTTAAAGATGTTGATGGGCATAATCTTGAAGAATTGGAGAAAGCTTTAAATAGCGGTCCTTTTGAAGAGGGAAAACCAAATTTTATTATCGCTCATACGATCAAAGGAAAAGGTATAAGTTATATGGAGGGTGTAACAAAATGGCATCACGGGGTGCCATCACCTGAGCAATATGAATTAGCCGTATCAGAATTAACAGAAGCAGGATCATTAATCTAAAGAATTATGGAGTTAGATAAAATAGAGGAAAAAGATTTAAAAATGGGTAAAGCTAATCAAGATGTTTTTTCTGAAATTATGCAAGAATTAGCTGCCACAGATAGGAATATTATTGCTGTTACCAGTGATTCACGTGGTTCTGGAAAATTAGTGCCATTTGGAAAAAATTATCCAAAACAAATTGTTGAAGTGGGTATTGCTGAACAAAACTTAGTAGGCGTAGCTGCTGGTTTAGCTTCGGCAGGTAAAAAAACATTTGCTGTTTCACCAGCTTGTTTTCTCACTGCTCGTTCTTTTGAGCAAATAAAAAATGACGTTTGTTACTCAGACAATCCTGTAACCTTGGTTGGCATAAGTGCAGGTGTCAGTTATGGAGCTTTAGGAACGACACATCATAGTTTACATGATTACGCAGCGCTTAGGGCGGTTAATAACATAATAATTGTTGCGCCAGCAGACAACTTTGAAACAGAACAAGCTGTACGACTTGCAGCCGAATCGAAAATTCCAGTTTATATGCGATATGGCAAAAAAGCCATGCCTTTTTTAAGTCAAGAAAACAAAACTTTTGAATTCGGAAAAGGCCGTATTGTAAGAGAAGGAGAAGATATTGCCATCATCGCAACAGCAGAAACAGTTTATCCTGCCTGGTTAGCTGCAAAAAAACTTGAAGACGAGCACAGTATTAAAGCAACTGTAGTCAGTATGCATACAATAAAACCCTTAGATACAGATTTATTAGACCAACTTGCCGCAAACGGAAGACCTATTGTTACTGTTGAAGAACATATGGTAAATGGTGGTTTGGGTGAAGCTTGTGCATCGTATTTAATGCAAAAAGGAATGCATAATAAATTCAAAATTATTGGAATTCCTGATGAATACACCGTTACAGGATCTCAAATTGAAATTTTTAATCATTATGGAATATCGGAAGAAGGATTAAAAAATACTGCTTTAAACTTATTGAACCAATGAAAATAAAACACTTATCTTTAGTTCTTTTGACACTAGTTTTAGTTTTTGGATGTTCTACAAAAGAGAAATCGGGTAAACCGAAAATTGCAGTTGTAGTTTCAACTTTAAACAATCCATGGTTTGTAATGCTAGCCGAATCGGCTGTTGAAAACGCCAAAAAATTAGGCTACGAAGCTAAAATATTTGATTCACAAAATAATCCCGCTGTAGAATCAGATAATTTTGAGAATCTCATTTCTTCAGGTTACGATGCCATCCTATTAAACCCAACAGATTCAGACGGATCCATTTCTAATGTTTTAAAAGCAAAAACAGCTGGAATACCCGTATTTTGTATGGACAGAGAAATAAATGCCGACGATGCAGCCACAAGTCAAATTCTTTCAGACAACTATTCTGGTTGTGTTGCTATAGGTATAGAATTTGTAAAAGAACTTAAAGAAAAAGGTAATTATGTAGAAATTATAGGATTGGTTGGAGACAATAATACTTGGGCTAGGTCAGGTGGATTTCACTCTGTAGTTGATAAATTTCCGAATTTAAAAATGGTTGCCCAACAAAGTGGAAATTTTGACAGAAACAATGCAATGGAAGTTTTAGAAACTATCATGCAAGCTAATCCAAATATAGATGCCGTTTTTTGCGGTAATGATGCTATGGCAATGGGTGCATTTCAAGCTCTACAAGCTGCTGGAAAAGCAAATAAGGTTAAGATTTTTGGTTTTGACGGTGCCAGTGATGTAATCGAAAAAATTCGAGAAAAGAAAATTATAGCAACAGGAATGCAATTCCCAAAAGTAATGGCACAAACTGCTGCTCAATTTGCTGATGAGTACTTTAAAGGCCGACGAATTTTCCCTCAAAGGGTTCCTGTAGAAGTAGAATTAGTAAACGCATCAAACATAAAAGACTACTAAGATGAAAAAAAAATATGCGTATGTATTAGTGATACTAATAGTAGCAATTTTAGGGTATAAATCGGTATACTTCAAAAAACTGGATGAAGTCAAAAATGCTCAAAAAGAAAATTTCAACTTCAAAGCCTATGCTGATTCGATATACTACAAAGGCATTTTGAAAAACAATAACACAATTAGCTTTAATGATTTAATTGCTTCGATGAAATCGAATTCAGAAAAAGCTTTTAAAGAGCACGGAAACCGACTAGGAATAGGCAATTCTGCTTTCTTCATGATTCATAGCACGGGCAAGATTGCGGCCATATTTCTTCATAGAAGCTGAAGTAACGCTAGACGCACCTTTTGAGCCTTTGCC
>ERZ1034363.442-NODE-442-length-28855-cov-5.676975_pt1 | contig 28855 bp, 26 predicted proteins | sample MGYA00520616_ERZ1034363 | MGnify/ENA primary metagenome ERZ1034363 (study PRJEB33736, sample SAMEA104284506) | Azolla filiculoides | biome: Urban; feature: Water surface; material: Ditch water | place: Netherlands | collected 2015-10-28 | depth 0-0.1 m ... | reverse complement strand
AGAGTTTGATGGCGTCACCGCCAACAACGTCGTGGGTAAGATCTTGATCGATCTTCCCGTGGGAGCACCTGCCGCCTCATGAATTTCCGCGTTGTCACCTCGAGAGGCTGGGGCTGGGCTGTAGTTGCCCTGCTCAGCCTTGTCGTTGGTGCTGCGCAGGGATGGATTGAACTCATTGGATTAGGAGTTGCTGGGCTTCTCACTTTTGGTTTTGCCACGCTCTATGCCCTCTTCCGTCATGCCCACGATGTGTCATTTCATCTGGCTCATGAACGCGTGGTCGTCGGTGACGAGGCACAACTTGTTGTGAGTGTGTCGAACCCGACAGGCCACTCATTAGCCTCGTTGGATGTCGTTGTTCCTGTGGGGGAACAGCAGGTTGAAACCCAGGTTGGGCGACTGCGCAAAGGTGCTCATGATGACATCACGCTGCCTGTTCCTACTGAACATCGCGGCATGGTTCAGGTTGGGCCTGCTCGTGTCATTCGTCAAGACCCCCTGGGTCTCATCTCTCGAGAAGTAGTTCACGGCGATGTTCGCACGCTCTTTATTCACCCCAAAACTATTGGCTTGCTCAGCATGAGTACCGGTTTTGTGCGTGACCTGGAAGGTAATCCCACGAGGGATCTCACTGACAGTGATCTCTCGTTTCACGCCCTCCGTGAATATGTTCCTGGCGACGATCGCCGCAATATTCACTGGAAGTCCACGGCCAAGACTGGCCAGTTCATGGTTCGCCAGTTCGAGCAGACACGTCGCAGCCACCTCATGATTGCTCTCGATACCGAACCAGAAGTATTCGCTTCTGATGATGAGTTCGAACTTGCAGTCAGTGCGGCAGCTTCTTTAGGAGTTCGAGCAATCCGTGACACTCGTGATCTCTCCGTTCTGGTCAGTGCTGAGGCTCGTCCAGCTGCGACGGGCAGATTGAGTGCTTTGCGTGAAGCTGCCAGAGAACTAGCCTCTCGCCGCCGTGCAGAACGCGGTTCTTCGCCAGCGCGTATTCGAGCACTCTCCACGGTCTCGCGTGACCGCCTCCTCGATGAGCTATCAGGTGTTCATCTGCAAGAAGGCAGCCCGAACATTGTGGAGCTGTCCCGCTTAGCTTCCGCACAGGCGGCAGATGTGTCAATTGCCTTCTTGGTGACCGGTGCTGCTGTGGATTCCAAGACTTTGCACTCTGCGTCTGTGGCGTTCCCTGCCGGCGTTGAGGTTGTTGTGGTGAGCTGTGCTCCCGAAGCATCGCCCGTCACCCGCCGCATGGGAAGGCTGACGGTGGCAACTATCGGCCGCCTCGATGATCTTCAGCAGCTACTTGGCAAGCGAATGGCGGTCTCATGATGATGGCTTTATTCCTCGCTTTCGCCGTCATAGTCTCGCTCGTGCCACTGTGGCCGGTGTATCAAGACCCTGCATTTGTTGTTGCACTCGCCGGCGGAGCTGTCTTAGGTTCGCTTATCGCAGTGCTCTCTGCACGTCGTTCGTGGTCTGTGCTTCGCACAGCCCTGTCTGCTGTCGCCGCCTACCTCCTCTTTGGTGTTCCTCTGGCGGTTCCAAGTGAAGCTCTACTGGGATTCTTGCCGAGTCTTCAAGGTGAACTCAGCCTTCTGACTGGTGTTGTTCTCTCGTGGAAGCAGCTGGTCACGGTAATGCCGCCGGTCGGTGCCTATGAAGCTCTATTAGTGCCTGTGTTCTTGCTCTCATTGTTGGGAGTGTTGCTCGCGGTTGTGCTGAGCCTGCGGCTGAACCGCCACAAAGGTATCGGAAGCACTGCTGCACTGGTTCCCGTAATCACTCTGGGAGTCGCAATCTGGCTTGGGCCTAGTAGAAGTTTTGCCAGCGTTATTGTCACCGTGGGTGTCTTTGTTCTGATTGCTCTGTGGTTTGCAATGAGTCGGGTTGGTGTTTCCCGCGCAGGCTTGAGAGCTATCGGAATCCTCCTTCTTTCTGCTGTTGTTGCCTCAGCTGTCGTTCTCTTCACTCCGATAGCCAATCGAACTGTGTGGCGCACGGAAATAGATCAGCCTTTTGTTTTGCAAGACGACACCAGCCCGTTGTCTGAATATCGGGCCTTTGTGACCGGAGATTCACAAAACACTGAGCTTCTGACCGCAACTGGTCTGAGCGCTGGCCAACGGGTCAGTATTGCCACTCTGGATAACTACACCGGGGTTCTCTATTCCGTTGGCGGGGTTGCAGCTGACTTCACCAAGTTGCCTGGCTCTATACCTATTCAAAACAGCAATGGCGATGAGATCTCTGCAGAGATCACCATCACGGGGCTCACAGGGGCGTGGGTTCCCCTCACTGGAGAATTAGGCTCCCTCAGCTTCACGGGCACAGGTTCACGCGCACTAACTGATGCGTTCTACTACAGCAGGCCTGCAGCCACGGGTGCTGTCACGACGGGCCTTTCAGAGGGTGACGGCTATCGAACCACCGGACTTGCGGCTCCTGAGGTGTCCATCTCTGCTGTGGGGTCTCTTGCTCCGGGTGATGCCATAGTCCCTGCCCCGGCTGTGATGCCTGACGGTGTCGATGCATTTATCTCTCTTTCTGCGAAGGGTTCAACCTCAGCAGGGGAGCGTCTGCAAGCATCGCTTGAGGCCCTCGCCTCTGAGGGATACATCAGCCACGGAGGCCCTGACGAGGTGCCGAGTGCTTCAGGCCATGGCGCGAACCGTATCGCTGCCCTCTTTGCAGCGAGCCCCATGGTGGGAGACGCAGAACAATACGCTTCTGCTGCATCGCTGATGGCCACACAGATTGGTTTCCCATCCCGCGTTGTCATGGGTTTCATCGCGCCAGAAGGATCTGACCCCGCTACCGGTGTTTCCTTCACCGGTGCTGACATGACTGCCTGGATCGAGATCTCCACGACCGAAGGGTGGGTTGCGGTGAACCCTAACCCTGCTGAGCGTCCTATTCCCGAAGAACAGCCTCAAGACCCCACCGAGGTTGCATTCCCGCAGACGGCTGTTGAACCACCCGCGCAGGATGAACCTCAGCTCAACGACAACTCGGCCCCTGAAGCAGCAGACGAAGAACAACCCACTCCTCTTGACCCTGTTCTGCAAGCGATTCTTGCTGTTGTGAATTTCGTGGGTTGGACTGCGCTGTGGTTGGGTCTGCTTGCTTCACCATTCCTGGGTGTGATCGTGGCAAAGCGGCGCCGACGCCAGGCGCGTCACAGCGCCGCTGATCCTCGTGAACGCGTGGAAGGTGCATGGAGTGAAGTGAGAGATGCTCTGCTTGACCGTGGAACAGATGCATCCGCTTCTGTAACGCGTCAGGAATTGGCGGAAATGTCTTCAGTACCTGCAGCAACGACCGTTGCTGTTCTGGCGGACACTGCACAATATTCTGTTGACAACGTGAGCGAATCAGACGTTACCCGTGCCTGGTCTGAAGCTGACGGAGTCATTCGAGAGTTAGGTACCAATCTCACTCGATGGCAGAAAATCAAAGCTGTCGTCTCAGTAAAGTCATTTGGTTTGACATGGGCTGGCTTCACGGCATGGCTGACCAAGCGCAGGTAGCATCACATCATGGTCTGTGAGGTTTGTCAGAGTGCTCTCCCTGAGGGAGCCCTGTTCTGCGGAGAATGCGGAAGCTCTGTTTCGCGCACCCAGGCCATCCCCGTAGTTACACCTGAAGCTGAGGTACAGCCCTCGGTTGAGCAGGCTGCCCAGCCCGCTGAGCACACATTTACTCCTGCGCAGGAGAAAGACCCAGAAACAACGTCAACGGTCATTGTTGAGCAGATCGACGGCGTCAATCTCTCAGAGCTTTTTGAAGCGCCTCCTGTACGCGTCGTGGAACCTCCTCGTTTCGCAACAGAAAATGAACTCACCAGCATGGTGTCCTTCACCATCACCTTGGGTAGTGGCGAAAGTGTCGACATCACTCGCAGTGGGCTACTCGGCAGAATGCCAACTCCTGCTGAGGGCGAAGAATTCGAACACCTGATCGTGGTCTCTGATCCAGGACGTTCTGTCTCGAAAACACATCTTGAGTTCGGTGTTGACGGCAATGACCTCTGGATAGCGGACCGCAATAGCGGTAATGGAACCATCGTGAGAGAACCAGGTGTTGTTCCTCGCAGGGCACAACCCGGAACTCACTACACCGTAGTTCGGGGCACGCGCCTGGACTTTGGTGATCTCCACCTCACCATTAGCTAATACAGAGTTGTCCACGAACACTCACTGCTGAGTGTCTCTCCTTTCTTCTTCGTGGTGAAGTGCTCACATGCGCTTTCCTTTCTTCGCTTTGATTGCTCCGTTAGTCACCAGCGTTGTGCTGTGGCTGGTCACAGGCTCCGCTTACACACTGCTCTTTGCTCTGTTAGGCCCCGTGATGGCAGTGGCACAATTCTTTGACGGCAGGTTCCATTCCAAGAGAGACACTCTCAAACAAGCAGAGCGTGTTGACGAAGAGGAAGCAGCTCAGCTCCAGCAGCGCCAATTGGAATCCTTCGCGCATCGAGAAGAAACTCTTCGCCGCAATCCGCCTAGTAGTTTCTATTCACGCCCAGACACGACACTGAGACCGCTCTGGGCCGCGGGTGCCCAGACAGCCGGAGATGATCGGGTTATTCGCCTCGGCATTGCACGAACAGGCGGATTACCTGTCGTTCTTGATGTCACGTCTGGGCTTGCACTCAGGGGTTCGCAGGTGGAGACGCGCTCTGTCATGCGAGCCATTGCGTTCCAGCTGGCATGGAACTGGGGTAGCCATGAAATCACTCGGGTGGGCCTAGATCTGTCCGCAGAACCGGAACTAGTTGGCTTGCTCTCCACTGAACAGAACTGCACCACGACGGTGACCCACGTCGCTGACATAGATCCCATTCCACTGGGGTTTCGCTATCTCCTCAAAGTGGACCGCGGACGTGCCACGCTCCTGGACACAATTGATGGCGCCGCAATCCCTATCGAGATGTCGGTGGATCTCCTCAGCCGCGCAGAAGTGAATCTCATCCTGCCCAAGCTACTTTCTGAAGTGTCACAAGCTGTGAAGGTTGCAGAAGTCATTCCCAGCCAGGTTGAGACTGTGATCAACACCACAGCTGAATGGCAATCAGCCAGGGAAAGTACGGTGGTGAATGTGGGGAGGCAAAGATCGCACCCACTGTTACTTGATCTCGTTTCTGCCGGACCGCATGCTGTGGTGACAGGAATGACGGGTTCGGGCAAGACAGAGTTTGTGAAGTCCTGGATGGTGGCATTAGCTGCGAGTTATTCACCCGATGAGCTCTCCTTCCTCGTGGTTGATTTCAAAGGCGGAGCCGGGTTTACTCAGCTCACTGGTTTGGCGCATGTGGTTGGAGTGGTCACGGACTTAAACCACGCAGAAGCACACCGCGCCATGACTTCTCTGCGCGCAGAGATTCACTACCGAGAGCGGACGCTAGCTCACGTGGGGGTGGGGGACATTTCTCAACTCGGCCAGAACGTCAACCTTGCCCGCCTCATTGTGATCGTGGACGAGTATCGCGCTGTGCTCGATGCGTTTCCTGAACTGACCACTACCTTCATAGACCTTGCTGCACGAGGACGTTCATTGGGCATTCACCTGATTCTTTCAAGCCAGCGTGTGGGTGGGGCCTTGGGAGATGCTCTGCTGGCGAACTGCGCGTTGCGAGTGGGGTTTCGTGTTTCGCAGAAACAAGACTCACAGGCCCTTCTCGGCAATGACGCTGCTTTTGCGCTGCCACATATCCCCGGGCGTGCAGTGCTCACGGGAACGGGGTTAGATCAGCGAGAGTTTCAAGCAGCACAGCTTTCTGCGCAAGACATCGAGGTCGTGGAAGCCAAGACCGATCAGTGGCTGCAGCAGAACCCTGGATGGACCCCACGATCTCCGTGGTTGCCGCCCTTGGCGTCGGTTCTTCACCCTGACGAGATGCCCACACACATTGAGGGTGTTGCTTGGCTGGGGATGGCGGATATTCCTGAACATCAAGTCCAAACCTGGGCACAGTATTCACCACTCAATGACGGCAATCTGCTCATTACCGGCCCCGCACGGTCGGGGACCAGCAATGCCTGTCACCTCATTGCGCAGCAACTCGGTGTCGCAGTCATTGCTGGCGCAGAACACGCATGGGACGTCGTTGTTGGGGGAGCACCGCCTGAAGGTGAGGACATGGTCATCGATGACCTCGATGCCATCCTGGATGACTTTGATCTCGAGCACCGTGAAGAGTTTCTGCTGTGCCTGACTCGCCTCGTCAGGCAAGCGCCGAAATCCGGTCGTGCTGTTGTGATGAGCTGCTCTGAGCATCTGCGTGGAGTGACTGGTCTGCTGGCGTTGTTTCCTGCAGTGCTCGGGTTACTCTCAGGTAATCAGCGTGGAAGGGCACAGTGGAACGGCCATGACGTTCAGCTTGTGAAGGTAGAAGTACATGAATTACAAGAATCTGAGGCTCCTCACTTCACTTTCCAGGAAAGCGCCTCCTACCTCGTAGTCACTCATCGCAAACGAGAGTTCGTGAGTGCATCGAAACCAGACAAGTCCGCTAGGTTCAGTGACCTTGCTTCAGAGTTGTCTGTCACAACGCGGAGCGAAAATACCATCGTCGTGGGCACGCCAGAAGAGTGGATGTCCAGGTCTGCCCTCCTGAGTTCGCTTAAGCAGTCAGCAGTTCTTGTTCTCGATGGCTGCACGAGTTCGGAGCTCAGAGGATTACGCCTGAGGTCAGGGCTGTTTCCTCACGCAGGGTATGGAAAAACCCTTGTGGTCGAACCAGATGGCTCGACCACAAGGGTCATCCTGTGAACTTCTTACGCGAAGATCGCGTCGAGGTCGCTGTATTCAAGACCCGTTGCCTGTGCAACAGGTGCGTTGGTCACAGCACCGGCGTGGGTGTTCAGGCCCAAGCGCAGTGAAGGATCAGCCTTGAGGGCAGCGTGCCATCCGTTGTTCGCAATGGAGCGCAGGTAAGGCAGGGTTGCGTTGGTCAGTGCATAGGTCGAGGTGTTAGGAACAGCACCTGGCATGTTTGCAACGCAGTAGAACAGCGAGTTGTGAACCTGGAATGTGGGATCAGCGTGAGTCGTCGCGTGAGTGTCTGCGAAGCAGCCACCCTGGTCAACTGCGATGTCCACGAGAACACTGCCTGGCTTCATGCGCTTGACCAGGTCGTTGCTGACCAGCTTGGGAGCCTTCGCGCCAGGGATCAACACAGAACCGATCACCATGTCTGCTTCAAGACATGCCTTCTCAATCTCGAATGAGTTCGAAGCAATGGTCTTGATGCGTCCGTCATAGAGAGCGTCAAGCTCACGCAGGCGGAAGAGGTTGGTGTCGAGAACAGTTACTTCTGCACCCATACCGGCTGCAACCTGTACTGCGTTCGTGCCAGCAACACCGCCACCAAGAACAACAACCTTGGCGGGGTGGGTTCCGGGAACGCCAGGAACGAGGAGACCGGGGCCACCGTTGGGCTTGAGCATGACGTTAGCGCCGAGGATGGGTGCAAGACGACCTGCAACCTCACTCATTGGAGCAAGGAGGGGAAGCTGGCGGGTGGGGAGCTGAACGGTCTCGTAAGCAATACCGGTGACCTTGGCATCTACGAGTGCCTTGGTGAGCTCTGGCTCTGCTGCGAGGTGGAGGTAGGTGAACAGAACGAGTCCTTCACGGAAGTACTTGTATTCGCTAGCAATAGGTTCTTTTACCTTGAGGAGCACATCAGCTGCTGCCCAAGCTTCTTCAGCAGTTGCAACGATCTTCGCACCAGCGGCTTTGTAAGCCTCATCGGTAATCGAAGAGCCGAGACCTGCTCCAGCTTGAACGAGAACTTCGTGTCCGTTGCCAACGAGTTCGTGTACGCCTGCGGGGGTAATTGCAACGCGGAACTCGTTGTTCTTGATTTCGGTGGGGACTGCGACTTTCATGACTCTCCTTGTTAGGGTGCGCCGAGACGGGCGACTACGTCACTACCTTAGTATTTCCACAACGGATTCGAAAGTATTTTGTGATTATTTGTGCGGATTTCGTAAATTTCAGGTTACAAAACTGTTGCATTCGTCCAGATATGTGTGTAACCCCCGGTATTTGTGAGAGTATCGAAAGCAACGAAACACCAGCGGCAACGTAGCTGCTGGGAATTCACGTGAGGAGCAAAACCATGACCGAACGCCAACTCCCTGAAGATCCACGAGTCCGCGCACTGATTCAGCACGCGATGAACTCCAAGATCACGAGGCGAACACTTCTGGCTTCTGCTGGAGCTGGTGCGGTTGCTGCTGGTCTTGCTGCTTGTGCTCCAGCTGGTGGCGGAACTCTGACCCCCGCTGAAGACGTCTCTGCTACAGATAAGGTCGTTCGCTGGGCGAACTGGCCCCTCTACATCGATGCAGATGAAGAAACCGGCGAACTCCCCACTGTGGTCAACTTCGAGACCCAGACCGGTATCAAGGTCACCTACGAAGAAGCTATTCCTTCTAATGAAGACTTCTATGCAGTGGTTAAGGACCAGCTGCTCCTCGGGCAGGACATCGGCTACGACTTGGTCACCCTCACTGACTACTTCGCAGCACGCATGGTACGCCGCGGTGTGATGCAGGAGCTCGGCACTGCAGATATGCCTAACGTGGTCAAGAACCTCAACCCTGCACTCGCAGACATCACCTTCGATCCAGGTCGTCTCTACTCACTCCCATGGCAGTCTGGTCTCACCGGTCTGGTCACCAGCTCCAAGGCATTCCCCAATGGCCTTACCTCTGTTGAAGAACTGTGGGATCCCGCACTCAAGGGCAAGGTCACTCTGATGAGCCAGTGGACCGACACTCTCAGCCTCATCATGGCTAGCCAAGGAGTTGATATCTCAGGCGACTGGGGCCAGGACGAATTCGATGCAGCTCTAGAAGTTGTAAAGAAGCAGGTCATGGATGGTCAGATCAAGGCCTTCACTGGTAACGAGTATGCAGAGTACTTCGCCAGCGGCGACGTGACTGCAGCTATTGGCTGGTCTGGTGACGTATTCATCATGAACGCTGAGTCTGGCTCAGACAACACCTATGGTTTTGCTATCCCTGATGCTGGTGGATACCTCTGGTCGGATAACTTCATGATTCCTATGGGTTCTTCACACAAGCAGAACGCACAGGAACTCATCAACTACTACTACGACCCAGAGGTCGCAGCACAGGTTGCCGCTTACGTGAACTACATCACTCCTGTTGTTGGTGCACAAGAAGCAATGATGAACATTGACCCTGCGCTCGCAGAAAGCGAACTGATCTTCCCCACCGACGCAACTCTGTCAAAGGCTAAGCCTTTCCGTCAGATGACCATCGAGGAAGACGCCGCATACGCAAAGGCATTCGAGAAGGTCCAGGCAGGTTAATGGCCACTGGAACCTTCGCGGAAAGAGGCGCTGACCTCGAACTGGTCGGCATTCAGAAGCGATTCCCTGGTTTCACGGCAATTGAGGAGCTCGACCTCCTCATCCCCGCTGGGTCTTTCTTTGCCCTCCTCGGGCCGTCTGGTTGTGGCAAGACAACAACTCTGCGCCTAGTAGCAGGACTTGAAGAACCCACCGCTGGTCGTATTTTGATCGGTGGTAAGGATGTCACTGATACCAAGACCTACCAGCGACCCGTCAACACCGTGTTCCAGAGCTATGCCTTGTTCCCACACATGACCATCCTGGAAAACGTGGCATTCGGGCTCAAGCGACGCAAGATTGATGATCCCATGGGCAAAGCTCATGAGGCTCTTCGTTTGGTGGAGTTGGACCACGTGGCCAACCGCAAGCCGGCGCAACTCTCTGGTGGCCAGCAGCAGCGTGTTGCGCTCGCTCGTGCAGTTGTGAACCGCCCAGCCCTTCTCCTCTTAGATGAACCCCTTGGTGCTTTGGACTTGAAGCTGCGTCGACAGATGCAGCTGGAACTCAAGTCCATTCAGACTGAAGTTGGGCTTACCTTCTTACACGTGACTCACGACCAAGAAGAAGCCATGACCATGGCTGACACAGTTGCGGTCATGAACAAGGGGCGCATTGAGCAGATGGGTGCACCAGAGGAACTTTATGAGCTTCCTCGCACCTCGTTCGTGGCAAACTTCCTGGGTCAGTCCAACCTGTTCACTGGTCCGGTGGTGTCTTCTAACTCAACCTCAGTGAGTGTTGAAGTTGCAGGGAACAAGCTCACCGTCCCCAAGGAGCGTGCTGCACGTACCGAGGGAACTATTACGGTCGGTATTCGTCCCGAGAAGATGATTCTTCATACTGAGAAGGTTGCGGCAGATTCTTCACGAAACGTTCTCAGCGAGGGACGTGTCATTGACGTTTCCTTCAGCGGTGTGAGCACGCAATACATCGTGGACTTTGCTGGCGTCGGTAACGTTGTTGTCTTTGCGCAGAACATGGTCTTTGGCCCTGTTGCTCACTTGGGTGCAACTGTCTCAGTCTCATGGCCTATCGAGCGCGGCTTCGTCATCGAAGACAACCCTGAGGAAGAGTCCAAGTTTGTTCTCGACCACACCACGACCTCTATTGCCACCCAGGCCGCTGGAGCAGGAGCCGAGTAATGGCTTTTGCAGCTTTTGCGAATACTGCGGAAGCAGTTGACGTACCCAAAAAGAAAAGCAAGATTGCCCTGGTGCTTCTCGCGCCAGGACTTGCCTACCTCGCACTCTTCTTTTTGACGCCACTTATCTCGCTGATCATTACCTCACTCCAGGCGCCAGACATCTTTGGCGATATTGGTGACTATGTCTACGCATTCCAGTGGCAGAACTACGTCACGGTCATCAACGAATACGGTGTGCAATTCATGCGCTCCTTCGTATATGCACTGATTGCAACCCTGGCTGCACTGCTGGTGAGCTATCCCATTGCATACTTCATTGGTGTAACCGCGCGTAAGTGGCCAGTTATTCAGGGACTTGCACTCATCCTTGTGATTGCGCCGTTCTTTATTAGCTTCTTGCTACGTACCTTGGCTTGGAAGCAGCTCTTCAGCGATAACAGCCCCACCATCACGTTCTTGAAGTCCATCTCACTTCTGGCCCCTGATGCACAGTTCCAAGGTTCTAACTTTGCTGTCATCTTTGGTCTGACGTACAACTTCATCCCGTTTATGGTGCTGCCGATCTATACCAGCCTGGAACGCTTAGACCTTCGCCTGCTTGAGGCCGGCTCAGACCTCTATGCAAAGCCCTCCACCTCCTTCTGGAAGATCACCGTTCCGCTGTCGATGCCCGGTGTGGTCTCTGGTGTTCTTCTGACCTTCATTCCTGCATCTGGCGACTTCATTAATGCTTCATCAGAGTTCTTGGGTGGTCCAGGAACTCAGATGGTTGGTAACGCTATTCAGTCCAACTTCCTAGTCCTCAATGACTATCCGGCTGCTGCGGCACTGTCCATCATGCTGATGGCTGTGATCCTCATCATCGTTTCGGTCTATGTGAAGCGAAGTGGAACGGAGGACTTGCTCTAATGTCTAAGTTCTCTTTCGGTAAATATTTACTCCCGCTTTACACAGCACTGGCACTGTTGTTCCTGCTCATCCCCATCGCCTACACCTTTGTCTTTTCCTTCAACGACTCCGTGAAGTCGAACATTGTGTGGCGTGGATTCACGCTGGATAACTGGACCACAGTGTGCCGTGCACAGGGCGTATGTGAGTCCTTTGTGAACTCGATCATTGTTGGTGTCACCGCAACCCTGCTGGCAACCGCCATTGGTACTGCCATGGCGATTGCATTGGTGCGCTATCGTTTCAAGTTCCGTTCTGGCACCAACTTGCTGCTGTTCTTGCCTATGGCAACCCCGGAAATCGTCATGGGTGCTGGTCTTGCAGCCCAGTTCCTTTCTTTCGGCACACAGAAGGGTTTGGGAACCATCATCATTGCCCACACTCTCTTCTGCTTGAGCTTCGTTGTGGTCACCGTAAAGGCTCGTGTGGCAAGCCTGGATCCTGCATTAGAAGAAGCAGGGCGTGATCTTTATGGTTCTCCGGCTCAGGTCTTCTGGCGGATTACATTCCCACTTTTGCTACCTGGAATCATGGCTGCCGCTCTACTGTCGTTTGCACTCAGCTTTGATGACTTCATCATTACCTACTTCAACTCCGGAAGTGTTTACACGTTCCCCAAGTACGTATACATCACCGCTGCCAGGGGTATTCCTGCTCAAGCAAACGTGATTGCCTCGGCAGTGTTTATCTTCGCCATCTTGCTCGTTGTCACCACGCAAGTGGCATCATCGCGCAAAGCTAAGAAATTGGCACAGCCTATTTCTTAGCCGCAGCATTGCCATCGAAAAGGCTAGGTTTACTCAATTAGACCCACGCCTGCAGAGATGATAATGTTGTGCTTCGGTTCGGAACACAATTTCGAACCAACTGCACCTCTAGCTCAATTGGCAGAGCAACTGACTCTTAATCAGTGGGTTCCGGGTTCAAGTCCCGGGGGGTGCACCAACACTAAGACCACCTCTCGCCAGGTGGTCTTTTTGTTTTCACAAGTTCTGATCTGGACAATCCGGGATAATTGAGACATGGCTTCCACAACAACTCCAGCTCCCAACGGGATCGTGTTGATAGATAAGCCTCAAGGATTCACCAGCCATGACGCTGTGGCACGTATTCGTCGCCTCGCGGGAACGCGCAAGGTGGGTCACGCTGGAACATTAGACCCGATGGCGACAGGTTTGCTCATCCTGGGCTTAGGCCCATCGACTCGGTTGCTCACCTTCATCGTGGGATTGAGTAAGGAATACATCGCCACGATTCGTTTGGGTTCGTCCAGCACCACTGATGATGCTGAAGGAGACCTGTTGGGCTTTGCGCCCCAGGCTCAGCTTTCTCGCGTGACAGACGAACTCATTGCCGAAGGCATTGTTCCTCTCACTGGAGAGATTGAACAGGTGCCCAGCACAGTTAGTGCCATCAAAGTGGGCGGCAAGAGAGCATATGCACTGGCACGTGCTGGAGAAACAGTTGAGCTCAAAGCTCGTGCTGTCACGATCCACGCCTTCGACGTTGTGAATATCACCCGCGGTAAAGATGAAGAAGGCCGTGGCTTCATTGATGTTCAGGTTCGCGTGGAGTGCTCATCTGGCACGTACATTCGAGCGTTAGCCCGAGATTTGGGCTATTCGCTTGGTGTGGGCGGACACCTCACGATGTTGCGCAGAACCCGGATCGGTTCATTTCACGTCACTGACGCACATGATCTGGAGAAACTCGAGAGCGCGCCAGAGCTCTTGTCGCCAGCTGATGTGGCGCGCGGAATCTTCCCTGCTGTGGATCTCAACGAAACTCAAGCCTTAGAGCTTTCTCAAGGCAAGAAGGTCCTGCTGGAGGGATTCCCCGACAGTAAGGACCCGGTCGCAGCTATTGGCCCGGAAGATAGGCTGGTGGGACTGGTTACGGTGAAAAAGAACCAGACTCGCGTTGTGGTGAATTTCCCCACAGAAACGGAAAGCTCCTCACTCTCATGATCGACTGGTTTACAGCTCTGCAGATAGGCGTTGCCGTGATGGGTGGCGTGCTTGCAGTGGTCCTAGGTTTGATGGGACGCCGTCCGAGTGACCTCACCATGGCCTTCGCCGGCGTCGTTGCGTTGCTCCTCATTGTTCAGCTTGCGGTCACCATTGCCGGTCCACTGACCGGCAATCAGCCCACCGGAAGCTTGTTTGAGTTTTATATCTATCTGATCAGTGCCATCTTCTTGCCCGTTGGGGCAGGGTTCTGGGCACTGATTGATCGTTCGCGCTGGAGCACGGTGATCTTGGGTGTTGCGCAGCTTGCCGTTGCGATCATGCTCTATCGCATGGGCCAGATCTGGTTTATTCAGGGCATCTAGGGCAGAACTAGACTCGACACGACATGACTGACATCGCCGCCACTACATCGCGCCGTTCTGGTGCTGGTCGCATCCTCATTGCGGTCTATCTCGTGTTGGCACTGGCGGCTACCGGTCGTTCGTTTTATCAACTGGTGTCCAAATTTGATCAAGCACCACTGGCGTATTCGCTCTCTGCACTCGCGGCCGTTGTCTATGTCTTTGCCACCATTGCACTGATTGCTCGGGGACCTGTGTGGTTCCGCATCGCGCAGCTGACCATTGGGTTTGAATTAGCTGGAGTCATTGTGGTGGGAGTGCTCAGTCTGGTGATGCCCAGCTTGTTTGCTCATCCCACGGTGTGGTCGTATTTCGGAATGGGTTACCTGTTCATTCCTCTGGTGATGCCCATCCTGGGTTTGATCTGGCTTCGACGTCACCCTGAAACGCGAGCTGCCTAATGTTGCACTGGCATAGCGTTACAGAAATTCCTCAAGGCTGGGGACCCAGTGCGGTCACTATCGGCAAGTTTGATGGTGTTCACCTCGGTCACGTCGAGATTCTTCGCCAGCTCAACGACATTGCCTCCAGGCGAGGACTCGCCTCCACCGTGATTACTTTTGATCGCCACCCTGCATCGTTGCTAGCTCCAGAACAGAGACCGGCAGACATCCTCTCAACTGAGGATCGGCTTGCACTGATCGACCACCAGAACATTGATGCCAGCTTGGTCCTAGCCTTTGATTCTGAACTCGCGGCATTGAGTCCTCGAGACTTCGTTTCGGTCATTCTCTTAGGCAAGCTCAATGCTCAGGCAGTTCTTGTTGGCCATGACTTCCGTTTTGGTGATCATGCCTCTGGTGACGTGTCAACGTTGCAGGCACTGGGTGCTGAACTCGGCTTTGATGTGGTGCTCATCGATGATGTGGCACCTGCTGATGGTGTGCGCATTTCTTCCTCACGCATTCGCGAGCTCATGGCTTCTGGCGATGTTGCAGCAGCCGGAGAGCTTCTCGGGCGTTTGCCTCGCGTCAACGGCGAAGTTGTTCACGGTGAGAAGCGTGGACGTGAACTGGGTTTCCCCACCGCAAACCTGTCCCAAGAAGCCACTGGGCTCGTGCCCTGTGACGGTGTCTACGCTGGGTGGTTTATTGACGGAGAACACCGCTACCCCGCAGCAATTTCGGTGGGAACAAACCCCACCTTTCAAGGCGCTAACAAGCGCACAGTGGAAGCATTTCTCCTTGATCAAAATCTTGACCTTTATGGCCACAACGTGACTATTGAGTTCGCTTCACATATCCGTGGCATGGTTGCCTACACAGGCGTTGAGCCGTTGATTGAGCAAATGCATGATGATGTTCGTGTCACCCGAGAGATTCTGGGATTGGGAAAGTAATGGCTGAAGAATTCGACACCAAGAATGACGATCTCGGTGAATCCCAAGATGTCGGCGGGGTGAAGATCGCTGTTGCCCAGTTTGGTCCTGGCCCCAACCCTGCAGAGAACGTGAGCACCATCCAAGCTTTGGTGCACGCTGCTTCTCACAACGGTGCCCGCATGATTGTGTTACCTGAATACTCCTCTGTTCTGGGTGGAAAGCTCGGCGACTGGGTGTTTGAATATGCCGAGTCCATGGATGGACCTTTTGTAGAAGCGATGACAGAACTCGCGGACGAGTGCAACATCGCCATTGTCATTGGCATGCTCGAAAGTTCAGATAACCCCGACGACAAGCGCCCCTTCAACACCGCTATTGCGGTGTTGCCAGGAGCTGGCGTCGTGGCGAGGTATCGCAAGGTGCACCTCTATGACGCCTTCGACATGCTCGAAAGCGAATGGATGCAGGCAGGCGACCCTGCTGAAGCCCCACAGCTGTTCACTGTGGATGACATCACCGTGGGCATGCAGACCTGCTTTGATCTGCGCTTCCCTGAAACCACTCGCCGTTTGGTTGATGCTGGAGCTCACATGGTTGCCCTCATTGCAGAGTGGATCTCGGGCCCCAAGAAAGCTCATCACTGGGCTGCGCTCACTTCTGCTCGTGCCATCGAGAACACGGTGTATTTGGCTGCTGCAGACCAAATTCCTCCCATTGCGGTGGGAATGTCTCGGGTGATTTCTCCTCTGGGTGAAACCCTCATCGACATGGGTAACCAGATGGGTGTCTCCATCGCCACGGTCAACATTCAGGCCGTCATGGATGCGCGTAAGACCAACCCGTCGCTGGAACTTCGCCGATACAACGTTCAACCCCGCGACTAATGAAGTCTTCAGGCGTAGTGTGAATGCCATGACCACGCTGAAGAAGAAGTCAGAAGCTGCTGCACTTGTTGCATCCCTCCGGGACGCGTACAACTCGGGTTTAACCGCGAAGCGCCAGTGGCGCATCAACCAGCTGAACGCCTTGCGTCAAATGGTGACAGACAACGAAGGCGTCATCGAGGCAGCACTGTTCTCAGACCTCGGTAAGAGCGCGTCTGAAGCGCAATTGACTGAGATCGGCATCATTCTGGGCGATATTGACTATGCACTCAAGAATCTTGCTAGCTGGCTTAAGCCTCAGAAGGTCAGTGTTCCCCTGGCGGCAATGCCTGCCAAGGCGTTTGTTGTGAGTGAGCCTGTGGGCGTGGCATTGATTATTGCTCCCTGGAACTATCCCATGCAGCTACTTCTCGCTCCGTTGATTGGAGCCATTGCTGCCGGTAATGCTGCAGTGCTCAAGCCCAGTGAGTTAGCTCCTGCTACTTCTGCCGCTTTGGCCAAGCTCATTCCTGTTTATCTTGATCCCCGCGCCATTGCCATTGTGGAGGGTGCTGCCGAAGAAACTGGCTGGCTGCTCGAACAGCACTATGACCACATTTTCTACACCGGTAATGGTCGCGTTGGACGTATCGTGATGGCAGCGGCTGCCAAGAATCTCACGCCTGTCTCACTTGAGCTGGGCGGGAAGTCGCCGATTTACATCGATGACACTGTTGATCTGGAAGCAGCTGCGTTACGCATTGCCTGGGCTAAATACCTCAACGCAGGCCAGACCTGTGTGGCACCGGATTACATCCTCGCCACCGCGAGCGTTCAGCGAGAACTTGAAGCTCACCTCGTAACGGCGATTGCTTCCCTCTATGGAACAGATCCTCTGCAATCTGAAGATTATGGCCGCATCGTGAATGACGGTCACTTTGCTCGGTTGAATGGCTATTTGAAGGACGGCCGCGTCGTCGCAGAAGGTAAGCCAGTAGCCAAGAGTCGTTACATCCCGCCCACAGTCCTGGCTGATGTGAAACGCGATGCTCCCGTGATGCAGGAAGAAATCTTTGGGCCCATTCTGCCCATGATTACTGTGACAGATCTTGACGACGCCATTGACTTCATCAACTCCAGGTCAAAGCCCCTGGCACTCTATGTGTTCAGCGAGAACACCCTGGTTCGTCGTGCTTTCACCGAGCGCACTAGCTCCGGGGCAATTGGATTCAACGTGGCCATTCTGCATTTGAGTGTTCCTGGACTTCCCTTCGGTGGCGTGGGGGAGAGCGGTATCGGTGCCTACCGTGGCAAGCGCTCCTTCGATGCGTTTAGTCATGAGAAGGCCATCTTGTCGAAGCCCCTCAAGCCAGAAACTCTGGCTTTGGTGTATCCGCCTTTTACGGAATCCAAGAAGAAGCTCATCAAGGGATTACTTCGAAAGCTGAGCTGACGAATTGTCCGAATAGCCGGACGCCTTCCTTGTTCGTGCCCGAATGACCGTTCTAGACTCGAGTCGACCCACAAAGTCCTTAACACAGCAATGGAGCTGATAACCAGTGTCTGAACAGACCACACCATCAACCCGTCCCATCGATACTCTCGGTCTTTCGTCAACCGATCGTGTGGGTAACTTCGCCGGAAATGCTCAGATGCCCATCGCACCTGCAGCAACGCGCACTGAAACAGACTCACTAGGAGCCATGCAAGTTCCCGCTGACGCCTACTGGGGTGTGCACACCGCACGTGCACTGGAAAACTTTCCTATTGCCAAGCGCCCCATCTCGGTATTCCCTGAGCTCATCGTGGGCTTGGCCTGCGTGAAGCAGGCAGCTGCTCGTGCCAACGCCGAGATTGGCGTCCTGGACCAGGCCAAGGCAGACATCATTGACCGCGTCTGCCAGGAAATCATTGACGGTGCCTGGCACGAACAATTCGTCGTGGGTGTCATTCAAGGTGGTGCTGGAACCAGCACCAACATGAACGCTAACGAAGTCATTGCGAACCGCTGCCTCGAGCTCATGGGCCACGCCAAGGGCGCGTATGAACACATGCACCCCATTGACGACGTGAACAAGTCGCAGTCCACCAATGACACCTATCCCACCGCTGTGAAGCTCTCACTCGCTTTCTCGCTGCCACACCTGCTCAACGAGTTGAGCTTGTTGCGAGACGCGTTCAACGCCAAGGGTGAAGAGTTCAAGCACATCCTCAAAGTGGGCCGCACTCAGATGCAGGACGCTGTTCCGATGACCTTGGGCCAGGAATTCCATGGCTTCGGCACCACCCTCGGTGAAGACTATGACCGTCTCACCGAGACTGTCTGGATGCTCAGTGAAATCAACCTGGGTGCTACTGCTATTGGTACCGGCATCACTGCAGATCCTCGCTACCGCGAGGCTGCTGTGCGCCACTTGGCCATTATTTCTGGCCTCGACATCACCAGCGCGCCTGACCTCATTGAGGCCACCAGCGACGCCGGTGGATTCATGAGCTTCTCGGGAACACTCAAGCGTTCAGCGATCAAGCTCTCCAAGATCAGCAATGACCTTCGTCTGCTCTCCTCTGGACCGCAGGCAGGTTTTGGTGAAATCAACCTTCCTGCTCAGCAGGCAGGTTCATCGATCATGCCTGGCAAGGTCAACCCGGTTATTCCTGAAGCAGTGAGCCAAGTTGCGTATGCCATCGCAGGTAATGACGTCACCGTCACCATGGCTGCTGAGGGTGGACAGCTTCAGCTCAACGCTTTCGAACCTGTGATTGCTTACTCGCTCCTGCAGGGCATTAGCTGGCTTGCCCAGGCCTGCATGACACTGCGTGTGAACTGCGTCGTGGGTATCACCGCGAACGTGGAGCGCCTCGAGGGCATGGTTGCCTCGAGTGTTGGTGTGATCACTGCACTGATTCCGTTTATTGGTTACGGTCCAGCTGCAGAGCTGGCCAAGCAGGCACTCAAGACAGGTCGCCCCGTGGCTGACCTCGTCGTTGAAGCTGGCCTGATGACCAAAGAAGATGTCATGCGCGAGCTCTCGCCCGCCAAGATTTCAGGAATGGAAGCCTAGTCACCACAGCCCATTACTCTGGAAACATGAGTAACGCGACTGATGTCGTCATGCAACGCATGCTGACAGTTCCTGACTTTCCCACCGAGGGCATTCTTTTCCGCGATCTGACCCCGGTCTTTGCTCACGGAGAGTCCTTTCGTGCCGTCGTGGATGGTTTGATCGAGCCATTCGTGGGTCAGTTCGATGCTGTGGCGGGCTTAGAAGCCCGCGGCTTCTTGCTGGCAGCCGCGGCTGCCATTGATGCGGGCGTGGGCGTGCTCCCTATTCGTAAAGGGGGCAAGCTCCCCGGCGACATCATCGGTGAAACCTATGACCTCGAATATGGCACAGCAACCCTCGAAGTGAACCCGATTTCGTTACCAACTGGATCCCGAGTGCTGGTCTTGGACGATGTCCTGGCAACAGGTGGCACTATTGATGCCTCTGTGTCTCTCATTGAGCGAGCAGGGTGGCAAGTGGCAGGTATTGCTGTTGTGCTGGAACTCGAAGCTTTAGGTGGACGTGAACGCCTGGCAGGGCGTGAGATTCACTCACTCGTCACACTCTAGAAGGCTCTACGCTGGTGAGTATGACGACTCCCACCTATGCGCTCAATGACGGTCTAGTTCTTCCTCAGATCGGTCTGGGAACCTACAAACTCACCGGTGACGACGGCATCGCCTCGATTGTCAACGCTATCCATGAGGGTTACCGCCTGATTGACACCGCAACTCGCTACAACAACGAGGTTGAAGTGGGCAAAGCTATTGCAGCTTCGGGTGTTCCTCGCGAGGAGATCATCGTCACCACCAAACTTCCTGGTGCTGCACACGGTTTCGACGAGACCATGGCTGCGTTTGAACTGAGCCGCCAAGCCATGAACCTCGACTACATCGACCTGTATTTGATTCACTGGCCAAACCCCAGCGTGAACCGCTATCTCGATTCCTGGCAGGCCATGATTGAGCTCAAGGATGACGGTCTGGCCAAGAGCATTGGTGTGTGTAACTTCACCGAAGAATTCTTGACCAAAATCATCGACGCCACCGGCGTCGTGCCCTCTGTGAACCAGATCGAACTCCACCCGTACTTCCCCCAGGCACAGATGCGTGCCTTCCATGCTCAGCACGGTATTCAAACCGAAAGCTGGAGCCCTTTGGGTAAGACGGAAGAACTGCGTAACGAGAAGGTCATCACGGACCTTGCTCAATCACGCGGAGTCACTCCAGCTCAGCTCATTCTTCGCTGGCACACCCAGCTCGGTGCTTTGCCTTTGCCGAAGTCAGCAGATCGTGGTCGTCAGATGTCGAACCTGCACAGCTTCGACTTTGACCTCTCCCCTGAAGAGATGGATGTCATCTCCGGTCTGGAGAGGGGACGCCTCTGGGGTGGAGACCCCAACACGCACGAAGAGATGTAGTTCGAAAGAACGACGAGTTAGGCGGCTTGTGCTGCCTTCTTTGCCAGCCGGCGCTTCACGAGCGTCACAATCACCGCAATAATCGCGACCCCGATGGTGAAGAGCACGTTCGGGCCGTTCAAGATCAAGAGCACGATGGTCATCGCTAGTGCTACGACGGCAACCCACCAGTCCCAGCTCCAGCGAGGGAAAATCAGCACAGCAGCGGTCATGCCCAGTACATAGATGGCCACCATGGAGCTCAAGTGAATGGGAATCAAGCTGAGCAACTGGAAATCTTGGGCGAACAAGATGGCAAAGAAGATGATGGAAATTCCCAATGACAGCGCCAAGCTCCTGCGGGGAACTTCATCTGGCTCAGCACCCTTGGCGAAATAGCGGGGGAGATCTCCGTCACGTCCCAGGGAAGCACCCAGCTTGCCAATGGCAGCTAGATAAGCATTGAGCACGCCCAGGGACACAATCGCCGCGATGCTGGCAATGATGATTGAACCAGCCTTGGGGGCGGTTTCATTCACCAGGGTCAGTAGAGGAACGCTGCCTTTGCCGGCATCTTCGCCGAGCACGCCGATGGTGACCCATTGCAGTGCCAAATAGGCAGTTCCCACAATCACCAGAGCAATACCGGTGGCAATAGGGATGGTCTTGCGAGGGTTCTTGAACTCAGCAGCAATGTGAGTTCCAACTTCCCAGCCGGCGAATGCCCACACGAACAAGCTGATGGCCACGCCCACACCAACCCAGCCATGGGGCATGAACGGCTGGAAGCTGGTTTCCTGCACTGCAGGAGCGCCATAGGCAATCACGCCAACGACAACAACCACAAGAAGTGCGCTCAGGCCTAGCTGCACCCAGCCAGCAACCTTCACGCCGAACAGATTCAGTGTGAAGGGCACGAGGAAGAGCACTGCGGCAACCGCGGGCAAGAGTGATCGGTCTGCGCCGGTAATGGCGACAACGTATTCAGCACCCATCACCGCAACAACAGGTTCGCCGGCAGCTACGCCGAAGTAAAAGAGATATCCAGCAACGCGGGCCCAGGTGTTTCCCATGGACTTGCGCACATAGCTGGCAACACCGCCTGAATCGGGATAGCGGGCAGCAAGCGCGGCAAAGGTTCCTGCCAGAGGGATAGAAAGCACAAAGATGATCGCAACAGAGAGGATCGAGGCGGGTCCTGCAACCTGAGCAGCTAAACCAGGAAGAACCAAGATGCCGGTGCCCAGCACGCTGGCGATATAGAGAGCAGTTCCCTGCGCAATGCCGAGGGTGCCTTTGTGTTCGCTCACTGAATTACTCTGTCATGAAAACTCAGAGCAATGAACCTCACACTGCGACATCTCATTCAGGCTCAGCCTAAGAAGCCGCGCAGAAGCGCAGCAGAACCTGAAACGTGGTCTGCCATCGCGGCGCTTGCTTTCTCGGCGTCTCCCGTGAGAATCGCCAACACGATGGCTTCATGCTGTTCATTTGAGTGCGAGATATTGGGTGCAAGTAAGGGAATGCCATCGAGCAGTTCGTTGACCCTCATGCGTGAGGTAGCTACTTGGGAGAGCAATGAGGGTGAGCCTGTCAGCTCGGCTATCAGCAGGTGAAGCCGGGAATCGAGCATGCGGTAGTTATCCGCCGTGGACTCGGCGGTTTCTTGGAGCACAGCCCAGAGTTGTTCTCGTTCCACAGAACTCAAACTGCGGGTAGCAGCATGAGAAGCAGCACCACATTCCAAGATCTCTCTCAGAATGAGCACATCTTCAAGCTCATCGTGAGTGAAATCAATCTGGTGGGTTAGCTCACCATCGCGCCCCATGCGCAGGGGTTGTGTGGGAAGGTTTTCCGACACAAATGTCCCGCCGTATCGACCACGTTTCACGACGAGGTAACCGGCATCTACTAAAGCTGAAATAGCAAGCCGAACAGTGTCTCGGCTCACATCGAGCATGCTCGCGAGCTCGCGTTCTGGAGGGAATTGAACTCCTGGAAGTGCCAGACCTAATCGAATGGTTTGAAGCAGGCGCTCAACCGTTTCTTCATAGGTGTTTCCTCCTCGGACAGGCCGCAGTAGTAAGTCCCCATTGAGGGGGCTTACTACTGCAGCCAATCCGGGTGAGGTTTCTGGAGGCATTGGAGGTGTGCTTAGTCCAGTGGTGTGACGTAGGCGGAGGAGATGCCGCCATCAACCAGGAAGGTTGATCCGGTGATGAAGGAGGCGTCATCACTTGCCAGGAAGGCAACGGACGCAGCGAGCTCTTCGGGCTTGGCAAAGCGACCCACAGGGATGTGAACCAAGCGGCGCTGAGCGCGCTCAGGGTCTTTAGCAAAGAGTTCCTGAAGCAGGGGAGTGTTCACTGGCCCAGGGCAGAGGGCGTTGACGCGAATACCCTGACGAGCAAACTGAACACCGAGCTCGCGGCTCATTGCGAGAACGCCACCCTTAGAGGCGGTGTAAGAGATCTGCGAGGTTGCCGAACCCATCACGGCAACGAAGGATGCCGTGTTGATGATCGAGCCACTCTGCTGCTTCACCATGTGGCGAAGTGCTGCTCGAGAGCAGAGGTAGACCGACTTGAGGTTGACGTCTTGAACCTTGTTCCACGCAGGAAGTTCAGTGGTCTCAATGGAGTCGTCATCGGGAGGTGAAATACCTGCGTTGTTGAAGGCAATGTCGACAGATCCGTAGACCTTGAAAGCGGTGTCAAAGAGGTTGTTGACCTGATCTTCATCGGTCACGTCTGCACGGACATAGAGACCGCCCACTTCTGCTGCAGCTGCATCTCCTACTTCCTGAGGGACAACGTCGCCAATAACGACGGTTGCGCCTTCAGCAGCGAAGCGCTTAGCCGTGGCAAAGCCAATACCGCTTGCGCCACCGGTAATCACAGCAACCTTGCCGGCAAGACGCTGGGTGAGGTCAATCTTTTCGATACTCATTGTTTTTCTCCTTAGTGAGGTTGTTCAGGTCTTAGTCGGCAGGAATGAAGACGTTTTTGGTTTCGGTGAAAGCCAATGCCGCATCTGGACCGAGCTCGCGGCCCAGTCCTGACTGCTTGAAACCACCGAAGGGGGTGTTGTAACGGACGGAAGAGTGTGAGTTCACGGATAGGTTTCCAGACTCGACGCCGCGAGAAATGCGCAGTGCACGTCCCACGTCACGGGTCCAAATAGATCCTGAAAGGCCGTACTCTGTTGCATTCGCCAGTTCCATAGCGTCTGCATCGTCGTCAAAAGGAAGCACCGTGACGACAGGACCAAAGATTTCATCCGTTGCACTGATGTGGTTGCGGGAATCAGGAGTCAGCACAGTGGGGGCGAACCAGTAGCCAGCACCTTCTGGGGCAGAACCGCGGAAAGCAACAGGGGCATCGCTGGGCACGTAGGAAGAAACGCTGTCGAAGTGCTTCTTGTGAACCAAGGGACCCATCTCTGTAGCTTCATCGAGAGGGTTACCTACCTTGACGCCCTTGACGGCTGGTTCGAGGTATTCCATGAACTTGTCATAGACACTGCGCTGAACCAAGATTCGACTGCGGGCACAGCAGTCCTGGCCTGCGTTCTCGAAGACACCATAGGGAGCGCTTGCGGCTGCTTTCTCGAGGTCTGCATCTGCGAACACAATATTGGCGCTCTTGCCACCCAGTTCCAGAGTCACGCGCTTGATCTGATCAGCGGCACCCGCCATGATCCGCTTGCCCACTGCGGTGGAGCCAGTGAAGACAACCTTGCGCACGGTGGGGTTGGTAACGAAACGTTCTCCCACGACAGAACCCTGACCGGGCAGAACCTGGAATAGTCCTTCAGGAAGTCCAGATTGCAGGGCTAGCTCACCCAAGCGAATACTGGTGAGGGGTGTCCACTCAGCAGGCTTCAGGACAACAGCATTACCGGCTGCAAGGGCTGGAGCAAAGCCCCAGGATGCAATAGTCATCGGGAAGTTCCACGGGGTAATCACACCGACAACACCGAGAGGTTCTTGGAAGGTGAAGTCAATGCCGCCGGCAACAGGAATTTGCTTGCCAAAGAGACGCTCTGGTGTTGCAGAGTAATACTCGAGCACATTACGGACGTGTTCAGCTTCCCAGCGAGCCTGGCCAATGGGGTGGCCGGAGTTACGAACTTCGAGCTGAGCAAGGTTTTCAATATCGCCATCCACGGCATCAGCGAAGAGGCGCAGAGCTGCAGCGCGGTCAGCGGGGTTCCTTGCAGCCCATTCTTTCTGTGCACGCTTGGCAAGATCAATTGCCTCATCTGTTTGCTCCAGGCTCAGGTGCTCAATGGTTTCGCCCGCTTCTTCGGTTGCGGGGTTAATGATGGTGTAACTCACGATGAGCTCCTTTGAGTGTTGCGGGGGTGGTGGTGGGCATATTCTTTTGCTGCATCCACCAGGCCTTCAAAGAGGCCTATGTCTTCGGGGGTTTGTTCTGGGTGCCATTGCACGGCAAGGCCGAACGGAACGTCATCAAGTTGGAGCGCTTCAATCACTCCGTCCTCAGTGGAGGCAACAACGCTGAGGCCTTCGCCGAGCTCACCAATTGCTTGGTGGTGATACATGGCGCCCACGGGGGCTTCATTGCCCAGAACAGAGGCAAGGAGTGAATCTTCAGCAACCTTCACAGGAATGTGACTGAAGTTGCCTTGACCTTTTTGGTAGCGGTCATCTCCGACTACTTCAGGGAGGTGTTGAATCAGGTCCCCACCACGGATGACATTCAGCATCTGCGCACCGCGGCAAATACCAAGAAAAGGCAGTTCTCGATTAATCGCCGCCGTCAGGAGTGCATCCTCGAGAGCATCACGATCTGGCCTGGGCTCATCTGTCATTGGGTGAGGCGTCTGTCCATAACGGGCAGGATCAACGTCTTTACCGCCACAGATTATCAATCCATCTAACCCGTCCAGAATGGTTTCAGCGCTTTCCGCATCGATGGCCTGTGGGGGGAGAAGAACGGCAATGCCGCCGGCTTTGTTCACAGCGTTGAAATACACCTTCGGTAAGAAGGCAGCTTGAACATCCCAGACGCCTGACTGGGCTTGTTCTAGGTAGGTGGTGAGCCCGATAACGGGTTTGCGGTTAGAGACGCTCGAAGCCACGAACACGCTCCCAGTCAGTAATAGCAGAGTCATAGGCTGCTACTTCGATACGTGCGTAGTTGAGGTAGTGATCAACAACGTCCTGTCCGAAAGCTTCCTTGGCGATGGTTGAGTTGGCAAACAACTCAGCTGCATCACGCAGGCTTGAGGGGACGCGTGGTGCACCTCCGGTGTAGGCATTGCCTGTAGTGAGCGGCTCGAGTTCGAGCTCGTTTTCAATACCGTGCAATCCTGCAGCAATCAGTGCAGCAACTGCGAGGTACTGGTTCACATCTCCACCTGGTACGCGTTGCTCCACACGCATACCGTGGCCTTGCCCTACAACACGAAGTGAGCAGGTGCGGTTATCCAAGCCCCACGCAACTGCGGTGGGAGCGAAGCTGCCATCGACATAGCGCTTGTACGAGTTGATGTTGGGAGCGAAGAACAGGGAGAGTTCACGCATTGCAGCAATTTGGCCAGCCAAGAAGTGGCGGAACATCTTGCTCATGCCATGTTCAGCGTTCTTGTCTGCGAAGACAGGGTTGCCGTCTGTATCGCGCAAGCTGATGTGAATGTGGCAGGAGTTACCTTCACGCTCATTGAACTTCGCCATGAAGGTCAATGACTTGCCGTGCTTATCGGCGATGACTTTGGCACCGCTCTTATACACAGAGTGGTTGTCACAGGTGACGAGTGCTTCGTCATAACGGAAAGCAATCTCCTGCTGGCCGAGGTTGCACTCGCCCTTGACTCCTTCGCAATACATGCCGGCAGCATCCATCGAGTTGCGGATGTCTCGAAGTAACGGTTCAACACGGGTTGAGGCGAGGAGGTCGTAGTCCACGTTGTAGTCGGTGGAGGGACGCAGGTTGTCGTATCCCTTGGCCCAGGCTTCGCGGTAGGTGTCGTCAAAGACGATGAATTCAAGCTCGGTGCCCACGAAGGGAACGAGGCCGTGGGCAGCCAGGCGGTTGATCTGGGTGCGCAAGATTTCACGAGGAGACTGCATGACAGGGGAATGGTCAAGCCATTGCATATCTGCCATCACCATGGCAGTGCCTTCGAGCCAGGGAGCCGTGCGCAGGGTGCTCATGTCGGGGATCATGGCCATATCTCCATAGCCACGTTCCCAGCTCGAGATGGAGTAGCCATCTACGGTGTTGTTTTCGACATCTACCGCGAAGAGATAGTTGCAGCACTCGGCGCCGTGCGCCATCACGTCCTCAACGAAGAGGCGAGCTGAAACACGCTTACCCACCAAGCGGCCTTGCATATCGGTGAAGGAGACGATGACAGTGTCAATCGTTCCGGCTTCAACCAGGGCTTTGAGGCCTTCTGCGGTGAGGTTCCCAGCTGCAGTGGACATTGTCACTCTCTTCCTTGAGGTAGGTATTCCAACCATTAGACCACTCTATTGAAGATTCCGTGTCAAGCGTTCTTGGGTAAATAGCAGATTTTTTTCAGATTAATTATTTGTTAAAGGTAGTTACAAGAACCAATTTGAGGCATATAGTCATCTCCAAGGAATCTCACAGCGTTGTGTGCCTCACCTCGATCCTTGAGGTGCTCAACCCGAGCAGAAGGAAATGTAAATGTCCAAAGACACCTTGAACGTCTCGGGTGTGACGTACACAACCGCAGACGCCAACTATTTCAAGAAACGGACGCTTAAGCGTTCGGCTGGTTTGTGGGGTCTCTGGGGCCTTGCCGTCGCTGCCGTGGTCTCCGGAGACTTCTCCGGTTGGAACTTCGGTATCGGCTTTGCCGGCTTTGGCGGAATGCTGATCGCATTCGCCGTCCTCATCTTCATGTACTACGGAATGATGTTCAGCATTGGAGAGATGGCGGGAGCCATGCCTCACTCTGGTGGAGCATATTCATTCGCCCGATCGGCAATGGGGCCGTGGGGTGGATTTATTACCGGTCTCGCAGAAACGATTGAGTATGTCGCAACCACAGCCGTGGTTGTCTTCTTCTCGGCGTCCTATGCCAATAGTGTGACCAGTGAACTCTTAGGGCTGAACCTGCCCATGTTCGTCTGGTACATCATTCTGTATGCGGTGTTCGTGCTGCTGAACTCTGCCGGCTCCGCTGTCTCCTTCAAGTTCGCCATTGTGGTGTCCATCATCTCAATCGCTATCTTGCTGGTGTTCTCTGTCATGGCTGTCTTCTCGGGCAAGCTTGACTTCGACTCCCTCTGGAACATCGCGCCAGATGCAGGACAGTCCACCTTCCTTCCTCACGGCTGGGTGCCCATCCTGTTTGCACTTCCCTACGCCATGTGGTTCTTCCTGGGTATTGAGGAACTTCCTCTTGCTGCTGAAGAATCTCACGACCCCGTCAAGGACATTCCTCGTGCAGGTCTGATTGCTCGCACCACGCTGATTGTGACTGGTCTGCTGGTTCTGTTCCTCAACACCGCCCTCGTTGGCGCTGAAGGAATCAGCGCTGCAGGCGAGCCATTGCTTGATGGCTTCCGTGCCATGGTCGGTGACGGTGCTGCTGCCGTGCTCGCACTCTTCGCGTTGATTGGTCTGCTTGCTTCCCTGCAGGGAATCATGTTCGCCTACGGTCGCAACATGTACTCACTCTCCCGAGCTGGTTACTACCCCAAGGTCCTGTCTTTGACAGGCAAGCGAGAGACTCCTTACGTTGCTTTGACTGTTGGTGCAGTCATTGGTTTCTTGGCCCTTATCGCTGTTGACTCCCTGGGTGGAGCAAGTGGTGTTGCGGGAGCTATCGTGCTCAACATCGCTGTATGGGGTGCTGTTATTGCCTACATCCTGCAAATGGTCTCCTTTGTGATCCTGCGCAAGAAGTTCCCCAAGGCCAACCGTCCTTACAAGAGCCCCTGGGGAGTACCCGGTGCTGTTATTGCGGCGATTGTGTCCCTGGCAATCTTCTTCGGATTCTTCATCAATGAGCCCGCTCGCCCAGCCATCGTCGCCATTGCGGTTATTTACGCACTGATGTTGATTGGCTTTGCGCTCTGGGGCCGCAAGCGCCTCGTGCTCTCACCCGAAGAGGAATACGCCGTCTCAGGTGGTCTCCACGGAGATCCTCAGAAAGAAGGCTACGGCGGAAAGGTCGAGAAGGAACTTCTCGCTTCCGACGGAGTTGACGGAGAAAAGTAACATCACGTGAAATATGGGGCCGGTTCCTTCTGGGGAGCCGGCCCTTTTCTCTGCCAGAATTAAGTTATGACTGAACACAACCTCACTAAGCCAGAAATCGACGCACCCATGGGTGACGCTCCTTCTGAGCTCACCATTACAGA
>ERZ1034363.441-NODE-441-length-28909-cov-7.282637_pt1 | contig 28909 bp, 22 predicted proteins | sample MGYA00520616_ERZ1034363 | MGnify/ENA primary metagenome ERZ1034363 (study PRJEB33736, sample SAMEA104284506) | Azolla filiculoides | biome: Urban; feature: Water surface; material: Ditch water | place: Netherlands | collected 2015-10-28 | depth 0-0.1 m ... | reverse complement strand
GCATCTGTCTCTGTCTCGGGGGAGCCCTTGTTCAAATCCGTCAGTGATGTGTTGCGCTCGGTGGGGTGGAGCCAGGAGGCTCCCCAAACCACCGGAGCAATTCGATCAAAGTGGGAAGCATTGAATGCCCTCATGGTGATGGCTGACGAAGCTCCTGAAGGCACCAGTTTCCGTGCATTTACAGATGAGCTGCTGGCTCGCCAGGCGGCACGCCACGAGCCCACCATGCATGCTGTGACACTCGCCTCTGTTCACTCAGCAAAGGGTTTGGAATGGGATTCAGTCCACGTTATTGGTCTGAGTGAAGGCTTATTCCCCATCAGCTATGCCCAGAATCTCGAAGCCATTGCAGAAGAGCGCAGGCTCCTCTACGTTGCCATCACGCGTGCGAGGAAGCAGCTTTCCCTCTCCTGGGCGCAGCAAGGAACTGGCCGCGCGACGAACCGAGAACGCTCACGTTTCGTGGCAGAGCTTGGCATGCACAATCAGGGTGCAGGGCGAAAGTAAGTTCAGCTCGGGTTCCATCGCGACCATCTAGCTTTACTGCCGTGTTACTGGTGATGGGGTGCGTGTCGGGGGATTGAATCCAGCGCGCTATCACCGATGTTGCTTCAGCAATGAGAAGTGGTGTTTGACTGCCAGCTGGAGTTCCCACTAGCTGGCTCACCATCGCCACCCAGCATTCGTCGTGGTCGCGGTGGGTCAGTTCGATGCATTGCTCGCAGGGATGTTTCTCTGCCTCTGCTGTTCCCTCGATTTTTCCGCCTAGTAGAGGACCGATTCGGACCGATTCATCTCCGAACACCACGGGCAGATGAGGGACATCACGAGAAAGCCACCCACCCGGACGGTGGGGATCCAGTGCGAATTCCCCCACCACAATGGCCAGGTCGCATCTGCCAGAAACCGAGGCGCTCGATCTCACCACGCGGTGACCGGTGGAGATGAGGAGGAGGCCCAATGAATCAACAAACGGGCCAGAACCATCAATTGAGATTCGCCACCCGGTTGCCTGCGTTGGCGTGGCGAGTGCAGGAGCGAGAGCACTCAATAAAGCATCTGTTTCCGCAGGGGTGAGTCCGCATTCGTGCGCTACCGCCGGAACAGAGACATCAGCAATACCTGCCCGCAGTGCGGTGAGCATCCGCTCTTCTGCGGGATAAATTTTGGGCAACACAACCCGAGGGTGATCAACACCTAATTGCAGGGAAGTAGGGGTGCGCCAGACAAGGGGGAGCTCAGGATTGATTTTGTACATGCAGCGAAGAATGCTGCATCTGAGCTATTCCTGCTCAGATTCATCCACAGGTGGGATGTTTCCATCCAACAAATCAGCCAAAGCTCGGTCCATGTCGTCCTGCTCTGCAACCTCTCCGCGAGCGGTTGCCTCCAATTTGGCAATCAAGGCGGCAGGGTTATCGAGGTCCTCTGCAGTGGGCATCATGTCAGGGTGAGACCACAGGTTATCGCGAGCATCTGCCCCGACAGCGTCAGTAACTTGCTGCCACAAACTAGTTGCTTCTCGGAGGCGACGCGGGCGCAGCTCTAAACCGACCAGGGTTGCGAAAGCAGATTCTGCTGGTCCTCCGGAGGCGCGACGTCGACGCACTGTCTCCGCCAGAGCACTCGCGCGAGGAAGGCGAGTTGTGGCGGCACCAGTGACAACATCGACCCACCCTTCAATCAGGGCAAGTTGAGTCTCCAGGCGACCCAAAGCTGCCAGCTGCTCTTCGCTCTTGGGTGGGATGAGCGCACCGCTGGAGAGAGCCTCCTTGAGTTCATCTGGGTTCTGTGGATCAAAGTTGCCGGCAATATCTTCCACCCGAGAGAGATCAATGCTGATGCCTCGAGCGAAGTCTTGAATCGCAGAGATGAGGTTGAGTCGTAACCAGCGTGCGTGACGGAACAAGCGAGCATGGGCGAGTTCACGAACAGCCAGATAGAGGTGAACTTGATCCATCGGGATGTCGAGGCCAGCACCGAATTCATCCATGTTCTGGGGCAGCAGTGCTGCTTGACCCTCATCAAGGAGCGGAATGCCTACATCTCCACCTGAAACCACTTCGGTGGAGAGTTGACCGACGACGTGCCCCAGTTGCATCGCGAATAAAGTTCCGCCGATTTGCTTCATCAACTGAGAAGCGCCGGCAATCATGCCCTTCATCTCTTCAGGAGCCTGATCAGTGAGAACGTTGGTCAATGCTGCAGAGATGCTGTTAGCCACGGGCTCAGCCAGTTGTGTCCACAGCGGCATGGTTTGCTCAATCCATTCCAAGCGTGAAATCAGTGCTGGTGTGCTGGAAAGTTCTGAGATTGACGTTGCCTCGGCAAGCCAGAGGTTTGCAACATGGAAAGCCTGGTCGATCTCGGCTCGCTGAATGGCGGTGACAGGCTTCACGGTGGAGAGGGCATGTGACTTGGCCTGTTCCATCGACATGTTCCAATTAATTCCTTCGCCTGAACCGCTCGCGTTCATGGCTGCTTGGAACTGACGCATGATGTTGGCGATGCTCGCTGGGTCATTGGGGAGACCTGCCGCAGCAGCTAGTTGGCTGGCATCTACACCCTCTTTACCGGAGAGAATGTCGCGAATCATGTCGCGGAATTCGTCTTCGGGAGTGCGATCGTTCTCGTCCGCCATGCGCTTTCCTTTGTGTCGGTACATCAACGCTAAACCCCGCATCCTGTATTTCCCATGAATAACGGCTCAAAACACGTGCGCTGGGCGCGAACATGCGGGAAATCCCCAGCAATACCTGACACTCTTATCTAGACGTAAGGCTAGGCACGGAAGAAAGGTGAGCACTGACGTGACACTGTTCCGTGCTGATGAACAGGGGCTGCCCGAAGGGCTTCAAAAAACCCCTGCGACCAAAGCGCAGCGCAAGCGCAAGATGGGCATCACCGTGCTGGTGGGTTCCCTCGTTCTCGCTGTGGGTTTGGCCGCTGTTCCCTCTGCCTATGTCATTGAGCAACCAGGTCCGTGGTTTGACACGTTGGGAACTGTTTCTGTTCCTGATCCCGAAGATGACACGAAAAAAGAAAAGATTCCGTTGATCACGATTGACGGCATTCAAACTTTCCCCACCACCGGAGAGTTGGACCTGTTGACCGTCTCCGTGTTGGGAAACCCTGACCAAACCCCTTCCTGGTTAGAAGTTGCTGGCGCCTGGTTTGACCCTTCCAAGGCGGTCGTGCCGATGGAACTGATCTTCCCCAAGGAAGAAACCACCGAAGAGCGTGAAGCCTCTAACACCGCCCAGATGGTTGATTCTCAGCAGGACGCTATTGCGGCAGCGTTGACCAACCTGGGTTATGACGTCATCGTGGGTGTGGAAGTTCTTGGTTTCGCGGATAGTTCTCCTGCAAAAACAGTTCTTTCCCTTGGTGATGTCATCACCACCTTCAACGGAACTGCCGTCGAGAGTGTTCCTCAACTACGTGAATTACTTGCTGCGAACGGCGCATCTACGCCGGGCACCATCGGTTTCATCCGTGGCGGTGTTGCCCAAGAAGCTCAGGTAACTCCCATGGATGTGGATGGGAACATCGTTCTCGGTATTGGCGCCAAGGCCAAATATGACTTCCCCTTTGAGGTAAAGATTCGTTTGGATGCCGTGGGTGGACCCAGTGCCGGCATGATGTTTGCCTTGGGCATCATTGACAAGCTCACCCCAGAAGACATCACAGATGGCAACCACTTTGCAGGTACTGGAACCATTGATGCTCAGGGCAACGTGGGTCCCATCGGTGGTATTCAGCAAAAGCTTTATGGTGCCAAGAAGGCCGGTGCGACGTATTTCCTCGCCCCTGCGGACAACTGCAATGAAGTTGTGGGCCATATCCCTTCTGGTCTTCAGGTGTATTCCGTGAAGACCCTGGATGACGCACTTTCTGTTCTCTCTTTCGTGGAGATGCACGGAGAAAAGTCCGAAGCAATGAATGCCAAAATGGGCATGCTTGCAACGTGTCAGAATTAGTCCCGTACCACCCGTCACTGATTGAGGTCATTTCGTGAGTAATGCAACACCCACCCCCGGTCGTCTCGGAAACCGTGGCCCGCTGGCCATCACGATTGGTGTACTCGTCGTACTGCTGATCGCCTTCTTTGCCTTCGCCAGCGTCTACGCTGACGTGCTCTGGTACCAGCAGGTTGGCTTCTTCAATGTGCTGACGACCCAGTGGTACGCCGCTGCCGGATTCTTTGTTGCAGGCTTTATTGCCATGGCTGTGCCCGTCTGGCTCTCGATTCAGATCGCCTACCGCCGTCGCCCTGTTTATGCGCGACTGAACTCACAACTCGATCGATACCAGGACGTCATTGAGCCTCTTCGTCGTTTGCTGACCTGGGGTGTTCCAGCCCTTCTGGGTGTATTTGCCGGTCTCTCCACTGCCACTCGTTGGCAACTGGCCATGCTGTCGTTGAACAGTGTCTCGAGCGGACAGACAGATCCGCAGTTCAACATGGACATTTCGTTCTACTTGTTTGACCTGCCGTTCTATCAGGCTGCGGTCGCACTATTCTCAGCCATCGTGCTGCTGTCGGGATTTGCCGCACTCATTACCAACTACGTCTACGGTTCCATTGCGTTGGCCAAGCGTGAGCTTCGCGTAGCCAAGGCAGCTCGAATTCAACTCGCCATTACTGCTTCGATTTACATCGCACTCCAAGCTGTCAGCATCTGGCTTGACCAGTTCGCCACCCTCACAAGCGATCAGGGCTTGATTACTGGTGCTGGTTATACCGATGTCAATGCCACAATCCCCGGTATGCAGATTCTCTCTGTTATCGCCATCTTGGTTGCCTTGCTGTTCATCGTTACAGCGTTCACCGGACGCTGGAGACTTCCTCTCGTAGGTACAGCAATGCTGGTGGTCTCGGGACTGATTTTGACCATGGGCTACCCCTGGATCATGCAGCGCTTCATTGTGGACCCTTCCGAGCGCAGCTTGGAAGAGCCCTACATTGCCCGCAACATTGATCTCACTCGTGAGGCCTATGGCATCTCAGACGTGGAAGAGATTCCTTACAACGCCACCACCGATGCAACTGCTGGTGCGCTTCGTGCCGATGCTGAAACAACCGCCAGCATCCGCATCATCGACCCCGCATTGGTGAGCGCGTCCTTTGCTCAGCTTGAGCAGTTCAAGCAGTACTACGCCTTCGCTCCTGAACTTGATGTTGACCGCTACACCATCGAGGGCAAGAGCCAAGATGCAGTAGTTGCTGTGCGTGAACTCAACCAGGCAGGTATTGGTTCCTCACAGAGCTGGTACAACAACACACTGGTGTACACACACGGTTATGGCATGGTTTCTGCCTACGGTACCGAGCGCTCCGCAGATGGCCAGCCGGTCTTCCTTGAAGCTGGTATTCCTTCCTCAGGTGAGCTGGGCAAGTTTGAGCCACGTATCTACTTCGGCGAAAACTCCCCGCTGTATTCCATCGTGGGCGGAACCTCCAGTACGAAGCCAGTAGAACTTGACTACCCAGCATCGGGTCAAGAAAACGAACAGGTCTACACCACCTTCGCTGGCGAGGGTGGGCCCAAGCTTGACAACATCTTCAACCGTCTTGTTTATGCCTTGAAGTTCCAGAGCGAAGAGATTCTTCTCTCTGACGCTGTGACCAATGACTCTCAGATCATTTACAACCGCAACCCTCTTGAGCGTGTGAAGAAGGTAGCTCCCTACTTGACTCTTGACTCTGACCCATACCCCACTGTGGTGGATGGCAAGGTTCTCTGGGTTGTTGATGGGTACACCACCAGCGAGAACTACCCTTACTCCAAGGTGGAGTCACTCTCTTCGGTAATCAGCGACCAGCCTGAGGCTGCCAACGCTTTCACCCTGGACAACGTGAACTACATCCGCAACTCAGTCAAGGCGACTGTGGACGCGTATGACGGTTCTGTCACGCTCTACACCTGGGATGAAAACGACGCTGTCTTGAAGACCTGGCAGAAGATTTACCCTGCCAATATCAAGCCCATGAGCGACATGTCCGCAGAGCTGATGAGCCACGTGCGTTACCCCACTGACCTATTCAAGGCCCAGCGTTCCATTCTTGGTCAGTACCACGTGACCGACGCTGGTTCTTTCTACTCCAGTGATGACTCGTGGGTTACCCCCAATGACCCCACGGCAGCGACCGACACCACCAAGTACCAGTCGCCCTACTACCTGACCATGAAGGTTCCAGGAGCGGAAAAGCCTGCCTACTCCATCTACTCCACCTTCATCCCGAAGGCATCGGGAACCTCCAGCCGTAACGTGCTGACGGGTTACCTCGTTGCTGATGCGGATGCCGGTGCCGAAAAGGGCAAGCGTTCTGCGGACTATGGAAAGCTTCGACTGCTCACCCTGCCTAAGGATGTGACCGTTCCAGGCCCAGGTCAGGTTCAGAACAACTTCAATGCTGACCCTGATGTGTCGAAGGAACTGAACCTGCTCTCGCAGGGTTCAACCAACGTCCTGAAGGGTAACCTGCTGACCCTTCCTGTTGGTGGCGGCTTGCTCTATGTTCAGCCTGTCTATGTTCAGTCCACCGGTAACACCAGCTACCCACTGCTAAAGAAGATCCTGGTCGCCTTCGGTGACAAGATTGCCTTCGAAGACACCTTGCCTTTGGCACTTGACGCCCTCTTCGGCGGAAATGCTGGTGTGGATGACCCCACAAACGGGGGAGCCGTAGCGCCGGAACCTGATCCAGCAGCAGACAACGGTGGCAATGCGCCTACTACGAACGAAACCTTGAACCAGGCGCTCCAAGCTGCCAAGGCTGCACTTGCAGACCGTGAAGCAGCTCGTATCGCTGGTGACTGGGCTGCCTATGGTGCTGCAGATGCAGCATTGACGGAAGCCCTCACTCGGGCGCTCGCCGCTTCTGCTCAGTAAATCCCTTGTAATTCTCAGGGAAGTAGCTCTTCAGGGTTAGGGTTGCCTAACCTTATCTGAGAGTTTCCTGAAACTAAATTCCAGCAGTCAGAAGAAACCAGCCCTCAAAAGATATCATTCGGATACGAACGAGCGTAGTGTTGAAGAAGGAGCAAATATACCCCCTGGGGTATATTGAACCTATTGCTTTTCAGTCGGAAAGCGATCAGAGACACCGCAACAAGCCTTGGAGGCAGCCATGGAATGGCTAGACCCACTTATCCTGGCGCGATGGCAGTTTGGTTTGACTACGGTCTACCACTTCCTGTTCGTGCCCATCACGATTGGTATGGCGCTCTCAGTAGCCCTCTTCCAAACTGCGTGGTACCGGACTGACAAAGTTCACTACCTGCAACTCACACGTTTCTTTGGAAACTTATTCCTCATCAACTTCGCTATGGGCGTCGTGACGGGAATCGTTCAAGAATTCCAGTTCGGAATGAACTGGTCTGACTACTCACGCTTCGTCGGCGACATCTTTGGAGCACCCCTGGCCTTTGAGGGCTTGATGGCGTTCTTCTTCGAAGCTACCTTCATCGGATTGTGGATCTTTGGTTGGGACAAGCTTCCACGAGGTCTCCACCTCGCAACGATTTGGCTCACTTGGGTAGGCACGGTTCTCTCCGCGTACTTCATCCTCGCTGCAAACGCATTCATGCAAAACCCCGTCGGTTATGAGATGAATGCTGAAAAGGGTCGTGCTGAACTGGTCGACATTGTTGCCGTGTTGGCTAACCCCATCGCAACAAACCAATTCCCACACACCATCCTGGGATCGATCATGGTTGCTGCTGCAATCATTGTCTCTGTTTCGGCTTGGCACCTTTCTCGAAACCAGAACCTCGACACCATGCGTCCTGCTTTGAAGTTTGGACTGTGGGCATTATTGGGTTCAGGAATCATGATGTTCATCTCTGGTGACTCTCTAGGTCTTGCCATGGTTGAAGCACAACCTATGAAGATGGCAGCTGCAGAAGCTCTCTACACAACCTCTGCAAATGCGTCCTTCTCGGTGTTCTCAATCGGAACACCAGACGGTTCATCTGAAATCTGGTCGGTACGCGTTCCCGGACTCTTGTCATTCCTGTCCACCCACACCTTCACCGGTGAGGTTGAAGGTATCAACGACCTCCAGGCTGCATACACCGCCGCCTACGGCCCTGGTGACTATGCACCACTGATCTGGGTCACCTACTGGTCATTCCGTTGGATGATTGGCCTCGGAGCTCTTGCTGCCTTCGTTGCTGTTGTTGGCTTGTGGCTTACTCGTGGTAACCGCAACCCTGGCAAGTGGGCATGGAAGGCTGCCACGTGGAGCTGGCCACTGCCACTTCTCGCAATGACTGTCGGGTGGATCTTCACCGAGATGGGTCGTCAGCCTTGGATTGTCTTTGGACTTCTCAAGACCGAAGACGGCGTTTCACCTGGAGTGACGGGACTGGAAGTACTGATCTCTCTCGTGGCCTTCACGGCAATCTATGGAGTGCTGGCTGTTGTTGAAGCCAAACTCTTCCTCAAGGCAGCCCAAAAGGGTCCTGCTCCCGTTGAGATGACGAAGGTGGATGGCTCTGATGAAGAGCAGCCCGTCCTCGTCGGAACTGTCTACTAGGAGGACACGATGGATCTCGCATACCTCTGGTTCTTTATCGTTGGATTCCTCTTCATTGGGTATTTCGTACTTGATGGTTTCGACTTTGGCGTTGGAATGTCTCTGCCCTTCCTGGGTAAAGATGACACGGATCGTCGTGTCCTCATCAACACCATTGGCCCCGTATGGGACCTCAACGAGACCTGGGTCATCGTTGCAGGTGCCAGCTTGTTTGCTGCTTTCCCTGAGTGGTACGCAACACTCTTCAGTGGCTTCTACCTCGCACTGTTGCTGATTCTTCTTGCGCTCATCGTTCGTGGTGTTTCATTCGAATACCGCCACAAGAACCCTGAGTCCAAGTGGAAGAAGTGGTTCGACGGAATGATCATCGTCGGATCAGCGCTGCCCGCACTGCTGTGGGGTGTTGCTTTTGCCAACATCGTTCAAGGTGTGGCTCTGAGTGAAAACCACATCTACACCGGTGGTCTTTTGCCACTACTCAACCCCTATGCCCTTCTGGGTGGAATCACTACTCTCGTCTTGTTCTTTACCCACGGAGTTGTGTTCATCACGTTGAAGACAGAGGGTGAGCTCAAAGAGCGAGCACGCAAGCTGGCCATCAAGTCAGGCCTCGTCACGATTGTGGTTGCTGCCACCTTCTTGGTGTGGACCACGATTGCCTTTGGATCGGTACTCTCAGGCGCTGTCGCTGTTATTGCGGCTCTGGCACTGATTACTGCCTACTTGCTCAACCTGCGTGGACGTGAAGGCTGGTCCTTCGCATTCATGTCAGTCACGGTTGCAACTGCCGTGTTGAGCTTGTTCCTTGCACTGTTCCCTGACGTGATGCCTGCATCAAACAACCCTGCCTACAGCCTCACCATTGAGAATGCGTCGTCTTCGGATTACACGCTCACAGTGATGACGTGGACTGCCCTGATCTTCTTGCCAGTGGTCATGGTTTATCAAGGTTGGACCTACTGGGTTTTCCGCAAGCGCGTGACACGTCAGAGTGTTCTGGCGGCAGCTCACTAGGCTTTCGCCTATGGCTACTGGACCGGTTGATCCCCGGTTATTGAGATACGCGTCGGCGGCGAGGTTCTTCCTCGTCGCCGGCGCCTTTCTCGCGCTCGCGCAGGTGGCCACCACAATTGGATTTGCGTGGGGTGTCGCACAGGGAATTAGCGGTGCTGTCTCTGGAAAGTCCCTTCACGAGTTGATTCCCTCTTTTCAACTCATCTTGGCGTCTGTGGCTGTCCGTGCTGTGGTGTTGTGGTTGATGGATCTTGCCGCCACCCGCGGAGCGGCGAAGGCCAAATCTCAGCTGCGTTTACGTGTGATGGCTGCAATAGCCAAACTTGGACCTCAGTGGATGGCAACACACAACTCTGCCCAGCTCACGACCATCATCGGTCGCGGCCTCGAGGCAATGGACCCCTATTTTTCTCGGTATTTGCCCCAGCTGATTCTGACGGGGTTAGCAACACCGGTTCTGTTGGTCGTTCTGTTCAGCGCTGATTTTGGTACGGGGCTGACTGTGCTCATCACGTTGCCCCTTATCCCGCTGTTCATGATTCTTATTGGCTGGGCAACTAGGAGTGTTCAAGCACAACAATGGCGCCAATTGACCACTCTGTCTTCAGGATTCCTCGATGTTGTCGAGGGACTCTCAACCCTCAAGATCTTTGGTCGTGCCCAGCGACAGTCTGAACATATTGAGTCGCTGACAGAGGATTACCGGAAGCGCACAATGAAAGTGCTGAGGATTTCCTTCCTCTCCGGGTTCACCCTGGAATTAATTGCTTCGTTATCGGTCGCACTTGTTGCCGTCTCTATCGGCATTCGATTGATTGATGGAAGTCTTGCCCTCTCCGTGGGATTGTTTGCGCTCTTGCTCACTCCTGAGGCGTATCTGCCCATTCGAAACGTTGGTGCTCAATTCCATGCGGCAGCGGAAGGTGTCGCGGCGGCTGATGATGTCTTCGACATCTTGGACTCGGCAGATCAAGAATCTGTGCACACTCCTCGAGCTCAGGGCTCCTTAGATTCGGCCACAGTTGTAAACGGAATCCGCCGTGATGATTTAGAACTCAGTGCAAACGGTCGAGAATTCATGGTTACTCTTTCGGGTCCAACACCCGCGACCCAACTTAACCAAGGTCCTGCCTTTACGGTGAGGGGACTCAGTGTTCGCCTGGGAGACCGACAAATTCTGGACAACCTGACTGCAGAGTTCTTACCTGGCGCCATCACTGCAGTGGTGGGACCGAGCGGGGTGGGCAAGAGCACGTTGGTGAATGCCCTCATGGGGTTTGTACCTGTTCGAGGAGATATTGGGTGGGGCGACACATTCTTCACTGGCAGTGGTGTTGCCCGGGCAGAAATTGCCTGGGCCCCCCAATCCGCCAGTCTTGTCGCTGGGTCTATCTTCGAGAACATCACCTTGGGATCCAAGGGGACAATCGACTCAAAGCTGGTGCAACATGCTTGTGAACTCGCGGCAGTCGAAGACTTAGACCGTGAACTAGTACTGGGTGTGGCAGGGGCAGGGCTTTCCGGAGGACAAGCTCAACGAGTGTCTTTAGCACGTGCGTATTTCCGAGCATTGACTCACAACACGCCCATTCTTGTTTTAGATGAGCCCACCTCAGCTTTGGATTCAGCAACAGAAAAGCGTGTTGTTGAAGGAATGCGCACGTTTGCCGAGAGCGGTCACACCGTGATTGTGGTCAGTCACCGGCCTGCAGTCATTGCTGCCGCAGACGCGATTTGTCAGCTCAAACTTGCATCTGAGGAGGTGAGCTCGTGAGTGAGGTGAAGGAAGTTCTCCGTTTAGCTCAACCTCCGTTGAGTAAATTTGCGCCAGGCGTTATTTTTGGCATTTTCTCTGCAGGAGCAGCTGTCTCTTTGCTGGCCGTCTCCTCTTGGTTGATCACTCGTGCCGGCGATATGCCCCCCATTATGTATTTGAATATGGCCATTGTGGGGGTTCGATTCTTTGCGCTCGCTCGAGCCTCATTCAGATATGTAGAACGGCTATCAAGCCACGATGCTGCATTCCGCTCACTCTCAACATTGCGAGTGGCGATGTATCGCCGATTAGTTCCGTTAGCGCCCGACGGGTTAGCGAGAACTCGTCGTGGAGATCTTCTTTCACGTCTCGTGGCAGATGTTGATCAACTCCAAGATCTCCCACTTCGGGTTGTTCAGCCTGTTGTGATCGCACTAGTGGTGAGCCTAGGAAGCGTGATCGCGGTTTGGATGATTTTGCCACCAGCTGGGTTCGCATTGCTCATCGCTCTCGTCTTAGCCGGTTTTGCGGGAACAGTGCTCCAATCGATGCTCGCCTCTGGATCTGACCGGGCATTAGCCGGTGTGAGAGCTCAGCTGGATGACACCGTGATGGATGTCGTGTCACGACTTGATGTGCTTTCAGCCTTTGGGGCTTTGGATGGTCGCGTGACAGATGTTGCTCGAGCAGATCGTGAGCTCAGAGATGTTCAACTTCGTCGAGCGGTCTCATCGGGGGCTGTCGCGGCTGTACTTTCGCTGATTGCGGGTCTGGCAACACTCATTGCGCTGTGGATCAGCGTTCCACATCTTGTATTTCCTGCAGATGCCAATGAAACACCGGGTCTGGGCTGGGGAGTCTTCAGTGGCCCCTATTTAGCCATCGTTGTTCTAGTTCCGATGGCCGTCTTTGAGGTTTTCCAAACTTTGCCTCAAGCCTTGGGTGTCTGGCGAGCTGTGAAAACCAGTGCAACACGAGTTGCTGAGGTGACTCCAGAAACAATTCCTTCAGAAATCCCACGCGAAAACATGTCACTGCCGATGGCAAACCTGGGAAGCTTTGACTCGCTCGAGTTATCTGGTGTGTCGGCGTCCTGGCCAGGGGTAGGCACTCCGGCCCTTCATCCCCTCTCGTTCACGCTTCGCGCTGGAGAATGCTTGCTGGTGGAAGGCCACAGTGGTTCGGGGAAGACGACGCTTGCCCACGTGCTGGTTCGATTCCTTGATCACTCTGGCCAGTATGCGATCAACGGTGTTGATGTTCGCTCACTCTCAGTAGAGCAAGTGCGGCAATACGTGGGATTGGTTGAACAATCACCTCACATGTTCTCTCAGTCCATCCGTCAAAATCTGCTCTTTGCACACCCCACTGCGAATGACCAAGAACTCATGAGCGCCTTGAACCGTGTGGGCTTATCAGAGTGGGTTACCCAACGAGGGGGATTGGATGCCCAAGTTGGTGAAAAGGGAGCTTTAGTATCTGGCGGCCAAGCGCAGCGTCTTGGTTTAGCGCGCGCACTGCTGCATGATTTCCCGGTTCTCATTTTGGACGAGCCCACGGCCAATGTTGATCCTGGTCAAGCCGATGCACTCATGCGGGACGTGCTAGAGGCAAGTAGATCAGCTCACCGCGCAGTCATTGTGATTTCTCACGTTCCTGTCCCCGACACATTAGTGACATCGAAACTGACTCTGAGTTAGTTACTTTTTTCGAGGCAAGAAGCGTGGCACGTAGATCAACATCATGACGACACCCACGAGACCAGCAACTCCCGTAATCGCAGATGCAAGAGCCAATGAGAGTGCAGCAGTGATGGCTGCAATTCCCATCGGGGCAAGTGCAGCACCGGAGTCGGTGATGAATCTCCACGCCCCGAGGAAAGGTGCAGGGTTTCGTTTATCGGCGAGGTCTGACGCCAAGGTGAGCAAGATTCCTGAGCCGATGCCGTTTCCCACGGCAAACAAGAACGCTGTGGCCACAAACCAGAACACATTCGTGCTCACATCATGGGTAACGGATAAAACCAGTAATGCGGCGGACATCACGATCATGGACGGCACAATCGAGGCCAAACGTCCCCATTTGTCCATGATCTGACCGCTCGAGAAGAACAGCATGAAGTCAATCGCAGTGGCCAGGCCAATAATCAAGGCTGTATCCGCATCCTTGATGCCGATACTTACCGCCCACAGCGGGAATATGACGGTTCGTCCTGACCGTAACGCCATTACCAAAGCTGATGCGACACCGAGACGAATGAGAACTTTTCTATTCTGAACAATGGTCGAGAACAGGCCGTTAGTTTCTTGTTCCATTTCGAGCTCACCTGAGGTCACAGAGTGCCCTGAACTATCTCTCATCCGGGTGGCGCGACCAAAAGACTTCTCAGGATCTGGCATGAACAGTAGAACTGCTCCTGTGGCCAGGGTGAAGATCACCATGAGCCAGAAAGCGGCCAGGGGAGTGTGGGTCATTGCCAGCACGGCTGCACTGAGAAGAGGCCCCATCACCGCACCAGCGCGGAACATGCCGCCCAGGGTGGAGAGTGCTCGAGCTCTGTATTCAAAGGGTACGAAGGTTGTGAGAAAAGCATGCCGGGCAAGGGCAAAAGCACTCGTAGCGAGGCCTATAAAGAAAATACCTACTCCCAACATGAAGGGATTCGCGGCAGCAAGAGCAAGCCCGCCACCAATCAGGGCGATCAATGTCGACCACAGCATGGCCATGCGCTCGCCGATTCGGGAAATGATCCAGCCGCTCGGGATATCGCCGAAAACGATTCCGAGGGTGAGCATGCCGGCGACTAATCCAGCTGTTGCCAGGTTGGCTCCCACATTCTGGGCAATGACGGGAACAATCGGGATAAAGGCAGCTTCGCCAGCCGAGAACAACAAGGTCGGCAGATAGACCGGCAGCGCTGCTTGTCGCAGTTGGAAGGGGGCGCTGGAATTGCTCATCTCGTGTACGAGCCTACGCCTCTCACTCGCGCCGGTAGGCTGGTCTCACAATGCTTGACCTTGATCTCTCCGAGCAGATTCGTGCTCTGCGCTCCACGTTTGCCGACATTCGTGCTGTCGTTGACGTCGACCGTCTTTCTGCAGAGATTTCCCGTCTGAGCGAATTAGCTGAAGCTCCAGATCTCTGGGATGACACCGCTAATGCGCAGAAAGTTACCAGTGAACTCAGCCATCGCCAGGCCGAGTTGACCAAGATCAACAGTATTGAGGCGCGTCTGGATGACCTCGAAGTGCTGATCGAATTGGCCAATGAAGCTGGCGATGAAGACTCCGCCAAAGAAGCTGAAGCAGAACTGATCAGCATTACTGCCGTGCTGGGTGAACTAGAAGTTCAAACCCTGCTTAATGGCGAATACGACTCCTATCCCGCAGTGATCACAATTCGCTCGGGAGCAGGCGGTGTGGACGCTGCCGACTTCGCTGAAATGCTCTTGAGGATGTATCTGCGCTGGGCAGAACAGCACAACTACAAGGTCAATGTGCTTGACACGAGCTATGCCGAAGAAGCGGGTATCAAGTCCGCAACTTTTGAAGTAGATGCTCCCTATGCTTTTGGAACACTTTCGGTCGAGGCTGGAACTCACCGTTTGGTGCGAATGAGCCCCTTCAACTCAGCAGGTAAACGCCAGACGTCATTTGCTGCGGTAGAAGTTGTCCCACTGATGCCAGAATCCGTAGCGATTGAGATTCCTGAAAATGACATTCGGGTGGATGTGTTCCGCTCGAGCGGTCCTGGTGGACAGTCAGTGAACACGACCGACTCTGCTGTGCGCATTACCCACATCCCCACAGGGCTTGTAGTGAGCTGCCAGAACGAGAAGAGCCAGATTCAAAACCGTGCGGCAGCAATGCGGGTGTTGACTTCACGGCTGTTGCTGTTGCAGCGCGAGGAAGAAAACGCGAAGAAGAAAGAACTCGCAGGAAACATCACGGCCAGCTGGGGTGACCAAATGCGCAGCTACGTGCTCGCCCCCTACCAAATGGTCAAAGACCTACGTTCAGAATACGAAGTCAACAATCCCTCGAACGTGTTCGATGGTGACCTAGATGGCTTTATTGCGGCAGGTATTCGCTGGCGTAAGTCAGCAGACGCTAGTTAGAAACAGGCGCTGTCTGACCTAAGTGCAGGCGGGCAAACTCAAGGGTCTCCACCAGGAGAGCTAGACGCTCGTCTTCAGTCTTTGCCTTACGGGTGTTCACCTCAGCAACGACGTGGCCGTCCCAGTCCTGGGCGGCCAAGTGCTGAAGAACCTCGGCAACGGGCTGCTTGCCATAGCCGGGGAGCAAGTGCTCATCAAAGATGCGGTTATCGTCAGCAGCTGCGGAACCATCGGTGAGGTGGACGTGACGCAAGCGCTCGCCGTATTCCAGGGCAAGTTCGAGGCTGTCATGGCCAGAAAGCGCTGCGTGCGAGAAGTCGAGGGTAATTGCATCACAGTCGAGCTCGCGAGGGTCTGGACCTGGTGCATAAGCCTGCATCTGTGAGTTGCGCACTTTCCAGGGGAACATGTTCTCCACGGCGATGGTGATGCCGGTGTTCTCGCTGGTTTGACGCACAATGTCCAAGAACTTCTCGGCATAGGTGGACTGCCAGCGGAACGGTGGGTGGACCACGACGGTGCTGGCACCGACATTTGCCGCAAGCTCTGCAGATTTTTCCAGCTTGATCTGGGGATCACGACCCCACACAAAGTGAGTCAGCAGAAGTACTGGTGCGTGGATAGAGAGCACAGGCATCTCGTAGGTATCCATGAGCTTCTTGATGCCGTCGACGCTTTGCGTGACAGGTTCGCGCGTAACCATCACCTCAACACCGTCATAGCCAGCTTTCTGGGCAAAACGGAAGCCATCTTCACAGGCCAGGGGATATACGCAAGATGCGCTCATACCAACTTGAATCATTTGTTCCAGCCTAGTTGTGTATCTGGGCACAAAATGGGCGTTTATCCCCAGCGCGCTGGGAGTTAACCGTGAGTGTGAACGTCGTAGACTTATCCCTATGCCAGAAAACGACATGAAGCCACGTAGTCGCGACGTAACAGACGGTATCGAGAAGGCCGCCTCGCGCGGAATGCTCCGTGCTGTCGGCATGGGAGACGAAGACTGGAGCAAGCCCCAGATTGGTGTGGCCAGCTCCTGGAACGAGATCACTCCCTGCAACCTGAGCTTGGACCGCCTGGCACAGGCCTCCAAGGAAGGTGTCCACTCCGGTGGCGGTTACCCACTTCAGTTCGGCACCGTGTCCGTTTCTGACGGTATTTCCATGGGCCACGAGGGCATGCACTTCTCTCTCGTTTCTCGTGAAGTTATTGCTGACTCCGTCGAAACCGTCATGCAGGCTGAGCGCCTTGATGGTTCTGTGCTTCTTGCAGGTTGTGACAAGTCACTTCCTGGCATGTTGATGGCAGCTGCTCGTCTCGACCTGGCATCTGTATTCCTCTATGCAGGAACGATTGCACCGGGCTGGGTTCGTCTTTCGGACGGCACCGAAAAGAACGTCACCATCATCGACGCTTTCGAAGCTGTGGGAGCCTGCAAGGCCGGCACTATGAGCGAGGAAGACCTCGACCGTATTGAACGCGCCATCTGCCCCGGTGAGGGTGCGTGTGGCGGTATGTACACCGCCAACACCATGGCATCTGTCGCAGAAGCACTCGGCATGAGCCTTCCTGGCTCCGCGGCACCACCCAGTGCTGACCGACGCCGTGACTACTACGCACACCGTTCCGGTGAAGCCGTTGTGAACCTGATTCGTCAGGGCATCACCGCTCGCGACATCATGACCAAGAAGGCGTTCGAGAACGCTATTGCTGTCGTCATGGCCTTTGGTGGTTCCACCAACGCTGTTCTCCACCTGCTTGCGATTGCTCGCGAAGCTGAGGTTGACCTCAAGCTCGAAGACTTCAACCGCATTGCGGACAAGGTTCCTCACATTGGTGACCTCAAGCCATTCGGAAAGTACGTCATGAATGACGTTGACCGCGTCGGTGGCGTGCCTGTAGTCATGAAGGCTCTACTTGATGCAGGCCTGCTGCACGGTGATGCACTCACCGTGACCGGTAAGACTTTGGCTGAGAACCTCGCCGAGATGAACATTCTTCCTCTCGATGGTGAAGTGATTCGTACGCTGGATAACCCCATTCACGCTTCCGGTGGTCTGTCCATCCTGCACGGATCTCTTGCTCCCGAAGGTGCTGTGGTCAAGACCGCAGGCTTCGACCTCGAAGTATTTGAAGGCCCCGCACGTGTGTTTGAGCGCGAACGCGCAGCCATGGATGCCCTCACCGAAGGCAACATCAAGAAGGGCGATATCGTCCTCATTCGCTACGAAGGCCCCAAGGGTGGTCCTGGTATGCGTGAGATGTTGGCCATCACCGCAGCAATCAAGGGTGCGGGACTGGGTAAAGATGTTCTACTATTGACAGACGGACGATTCTCAGGCGGCACAACCGGACTGTGTATCGGACATATAGCTCCCGAGGCTGTTGACGGTGGACCCGTCGCCCTCGTGCGCGATGGTGATCTCATACGGGTCGATATCGCAGCTCGGACGCTCGACTTACTCGTCGACGAATCAGAGCTCGAAGCCCGCCGAATCGGCTGGGCTCCGCTCCCTCCGCGTTACACCCGCGGTGTACTTGCTAAGTACGCCAAGCTGGTGCACTCCGCATCTGAGGGTGCGATTACAGGGTAACGACGCCCCTTTCACTTTTCGCCTTCCTACATAAGGGATTCACGATGTCTACGGAATCACTCCCCACTACCCCTGCCGCGGCTTCCAACGCGCCTGTTATTTCAGGTGCTGAAGCAGTTGTGCGCACACTCGAACTCATCGGTGTAACCGATGTGTTCGGTTTGCCTGGCGGCGCCATCCTTCCGGTCTACGACCCTCTGATGGATTCGAAGAAGCTGCGCCACATTTTGGTTCGCCACGAGCAGGGTGCTGGTCACGCTGCTCAGGGTTATGCCTCGGCAACAGGCAAGACCGGTGTCTGCATCGCTACTTCCGGTCCTGGTGCTACCAACCTGGTCACAGCTATCGCTGACGCGTACATGGACTCTGTGCCCCTGTTGGCTATCACCGGTCAGGTGTTCTCACACCTGATGGGTACGGACGCTTTCCAGGAAGCAGACATCGTGGGAATCACGATGCCCATTACCAAGCACTCGTTCTTGGTCACCAAGGCAGAAGATATTCCTGCAACTATTGCTGCGGCGTATCACATCGCTTCTACGGGCCGTCCAGGTCCCGTACTCGTGGACATCACAAAAGATGCTCAGCAGGCAATGGCCCCCTTTATTTGGCCCGCAACCTTGGATCTTCCTGGCTACCGTCCAGTTACCAAAGCACACGGCAAGCAGATCCAGGCCGCAGCTGACCTCATTGCAGAAGCTAAGAAGCCAGTCTTCTATGTCGGTGGTGGAATTATCCGCTCCGGTGCGTCCAAGGAGCTCCTGGAGCTCGTCGACCTTGTTGGCGCACCTGTGGTCACCACCTTGATGGCTCGTGGAGCATTCCCTGACAGCCACGAGAACAACTTGGGTATGCCCGGCATGCACGGAACTGTTCCCGCAGTGCTCGCGCTGCAGGAATCAGACCTTCTGATTACTCTGGGTGCTCGTTTCGATGACCGTGTGACTGGTAAGGCATCGTTGTTCGCTCCGAACGCCAAGGTTATTCACGTCGACATCGACCCTGCCGAAATTGGCAAGATCCGTGCGGCAGAAGTCCCTATCGTGGGTGACCTCAAGGATGTCATTGCAGACCTCATTGAGACCTACAAGGCAACCCCTGCTGCCAAGAGTGCAGACTTCACCGAATGGTGGAGCACCCTGAACTCTCTGCGCAAGGAATACCCACTGGGTTATTCCGAACCAACCGACGGTCTGCTTGCTCCGCAGCACATCATCACTCGTATCGGTGAAATGTCTGGTCCAGAAGCCATCTTTGCTTCGGGCGTGGGGCAGCACCAGATGTGGGCTGCACAATTCATCAAATACGAGCGTCCTAACTCGTGGTTGAACTCCGGTGGTGCAGGAACCATGGGTTACTCCGTGCCTGCAGCAATGGGTGCCAAGGTTGCAGAGCCTGACCGTGTTGTCTGGGCTATTGATGGTGATGGCTGCTTCCAGATGACCAACCAAGAGTTGGCCACCTGCACCATCAACAACATTCCCATCAAGGTGGCGATTATCAATAACTCGTCGCTAGGTATGGTTCGCCAGTGGCAGACCCTGTTCTACGACGGTCGCTACTCCAACACTGACTTGAACACAGGTCACGACACTGTTCGTGTTCCTGACTTCGTCAAGCTTGCTGACGCATACGGTGCCCTCGGCATCCGCGTCACCAAAGAAGAAGAAATCGATGCCGCCATCAAGTTGGCTCTCGAGACGAACGATCGCCCCGTGGTGATCGACTTCGTGGTGAGTGCAGACTCCATGGTGTGGCCCATGGTTCCGCAGGGAGTGAGCAACAGCTACGTTCAGTACGCCAAAGATCACGCACCCACCTGGGACACGGACGAGTAGGGGAGTAGCCATTATGAGCACACACATTTTGAGTCTCCTGGTTGAGGACAAGCCAGGTCTGTTGACCCGCGTTGCTGGTCTCTTCGCCCGCCGCGGCTTCAACATCGAATCTCTTGCTGTGGGTCACAGCGAGATCGAAGGCCTCTCCCGCATCACTGTTGTGGTGGACGTGGAGAACCTTCCCCTCGAACAGATCACTAAGCAGCTCAACAAGCTGGTCAACGTGATCAAGATCGTGGAACTCGACCCCGAGCAGTCCGTTGCCCGCGAGCACATGCTGATCAAGGTTCGCGTGGATAACTCCACACGTTCACAGGTGCTCGAGGCAGTGTCACTGTTCCGTGCCAGCGTGGTTGACGTTGCGGCTGATGCTCTCGTGATTGAAGTCACCGGAAACTCGGCCAAGATTGCTGCGTTCCTGAAGCTTCTCGAGCCTTACGGCATCAAGGAACTTGCCCAGTCAGGTCTGCTCGCTATCGGTCGCGGTAGCAAGTCGATCACTGAGCGCGTATTCAAGAACTAGATTTTTAGATTTTCCAAACCTACAAACAAGGAGAAAACCCAAAGTGACTGAAATTCACTACGACAAGGACGCAGACCTCGAGCTCATCAAGAGCAAGAAGGTTGCTGTTATTGGCTACGGCTCACAGGGCCACGCACACGCACTCAACCTGCACGACTCCGGCGTTGACGTCGTTGTCGGCCTGAAGGCTGGCTCGAAGTCCATTGCTAAGGCAGAAGAGGCTGGCCTCAAGGTCATGACCACAGCTGAAGCGGCTGCATGGGGAGACGTCATCGTCATCCTGGCTCCAGACCAGTTCCAGCGTCACCTCTACGCAGATGATGTTGCCCCAAACCTCTCTGCAGGTAAGACCCTCATCTTCGGTCACGGCTTCAACATTCGTTACGGCTACATCACCGCTCCTTCGAACGTTGACGTTGCACTCGTAGCTCCTAAGGGTCCAGGTCACACCGTACGTCGCGAGTACCTCGCCGGCCGTGGTGTTCCTGTCATCGTTGCTGTTGAGAACGACGCAACTGGCCAGGCATGGGACCTCGCATGGTCTTACTCCAAGGCAATCGGTGGTCTGCGTGCCGGTGGTATCAAGACCACTTTCACCGAAGAGACCGAAACTGACCTCTTCGGCGAGCAGGCTGTTCTTTGTGGTGGCGCTTCGCAGTTGGTTATGTACGGCTTCGAGACTCTCGTTGAGGCTGGCTACCAGCCCGAGATCGCCTACTTCGAGGTTCTGCACGAACTCAAGCTCATCGTTGACCTCATGTGGGAAGGTGGCATCGCCAAGCAGCGTTGGTCGGTTTCTGACACTGCAGAGTTCGGTGACTACGTTTCCGGCCCTCGCGTGATTGACCCTTCGGTCAAGGAGCACATGAAGGAAGTTCTCGCAGACATCCAGAACGGTGCTTTCGCAACCCGCTTCATCAACGACCAGGACGCAGGAGCTCCCGAGTTCCTAGCTCTCCGCGAAAAGGGTGCATCTCACCCCATCGAGGCAACCGGTCGCAAGCTGCGCGAGCTCTTCGCATGGCGTCCACAGGACAAGGACTACACCGAGGGTTCTGCCGCTCGCTAGTCATTAGCTAAACGAGAGGATGCGCCACGCGCGTCACGTATGAGTACTCCAGAAGAAGATGCCCTGAGTTGGGCAGGCGACGATGATCGCCTGACAACGGGCTCTCCACTGAGTGCGAAGCGGGACGCGGGTGGCGCTTCTTCCGTTAAGCAACCACGAAACAAGAGCTCGAAGGGTGTTGCGGGTTCCGCTGAACTCCCTACAGGGCTCAGCTCTGCGGCATTGATTGGCTTTGGCATCTTTGGTGGCATCTATTTGCTGTTCTTTGTTGCCTGGTTGATTACCGCTCTGCGTAACCCAACCCAAATTGCTGACCCTCTGGGCAACGGCATGTTCCAGTTTGGTCTGTGGCTTTCTGTGGCCGCACCGGCAATCTGGTTTGGTGCTGTGCTTTACCTCGGCAAAAACAAGAAGGTGGCCACCCGCCTGCTTTATTTGTTGCTTGGTGTTGCTGTTCTCATTCCTTGGCCCTACATTTCATGGGCAGGCTAAGCATGAATGAGAAACTAAAGCGCTCAGTCGGCGCATGGATTATTGCCGCTGTGTTTGCCCTCCTTTTCGCCTATGACGTGTGGGAAGGCATTGGAAACTTCATCGGCGTCATGTCTCAAAGCTTGTCCCTCGGCATCGGTTTGAGTGCCTTTGGCTGGTTTGCGGTGATCCTAGGAATTATTGCTCCTGTTGTACTCTTCTTCGGAGCGCTCTGGCTCACCAGAAAGCTTTCGTTAGCCCCCTCTGTCGTCATTTATGTTGTGGCATTGACGGTATCTGCCGTCATCGGGGTTGACCTTGCTTTAGGCACCAACGCATTCCTCATTTTCAGCGTGAATTAGCGCAAAACAGCCCCAAAACGCTCGGGTAGACTTGAACCTCTCGTGCGCTACAAAACCCAAGGAAATCAATACTCGTGACTAAGCCCGTCGTCCTCATTGCTGAAGAGCTTTCTCCTGCCACTATCGAGGCCCTTGGCCCCGACTTTGACGTACGCGTCGTAGATGGCACTGACCGACCTGCACTGCTAGAAGCAGTTCACTCTGCCAGCGCAATCCTGGTCCGTTCAGCAACCCAGGTTGACGCTGAAGTACTTGCTGCTGCTCCAAACCTTAAGGTCATTGCTCGTGCAGGTGTTGGTCTCGACAACGTAGATATCAAGGCAGCAACCGCTGCTGGTGTCATGGTGGTCAACGCTCCCACCTCCAACATCATTTCCGCAGCGGAACTGACCTGTGGTCACATCCTCAGCCTTGCTCGTCACATTCCTGCCGCACACGCTGCCCTTGCTGAAGGAAAGTGGAAGCGCAGCGCTTACACCGGTACCGAGCTCTATGAAAAGACGATCGGCATCATCGGCCTGGGCCGTATTGGTGCACTTATCTCTGAGCGCATGAAGGCTTTCGGTACCAAGGTTGTTGCCTACGACCCTTACGTCACCTCGGCTCGTGCACAGCAGCTCGGTGTTCAGCTCCTCTCGCTTGATGAGTTGATTGAAACTTCTGACTTCATCACCATCCACATGCCCAAGACTCCTGAGACCACCGGCATGATTGGCACAGCGCAGTTGTCTGCAATGAAGCCCACCGCATATGTCATCAACGTGGCACGTGGTGGTCTCATCGACGAAGCTGCGCTCTACGAAGCGTTGACCAACAACGTTATTGCCGGTGCTGGCCTCGACGTGTTCGTTTCCGAACCTCCCACCGGTTCGCCACTTCTAGGCTTGCCCAACGTCATTACCACTCCTCACCTGGGTGCGTCGACTGATGAAGCTCAGGAGAAGGCAGGTATCTCTGTTGCGAAGTCGGTTCGACTTGCCCTCAGTGGTGAGCTCGTTCCTGACGCTGTCAACGTTGCCGGTGGCGTGATTGATCCTTACGTCCGCCCAGCTATTCCTTTGGTGGAGAAGCTCGGTCAGGTCTTCTCTGGCCTGGCACACACAAGCCCACTGACCTCGGTCGACGTTGAAGTTCGCGGAGAGATCACCCAGTTCGACACCTCGGTGCTCAAGCTGGCTGCACTCAAGGGAATCTTCACCAACGTGGTCAGCGAAAGCGTTTCCTACGTCAACGCACCACTGCTCGCTGAACAGCGCGGCATCGAAGTTCGCACCCTGAGCGAAGAAGAATCTCCTGAATACCGCACCGTGCTCACCATTCGTGGTGCACTGAGCGACGGCACTCAGATCTCGGTTTCGGGAACCCTGGCTGGTATCAAGCAGGTTGAAAAGATTGTCGAAATCAACGGCTACGAAGTAGACGTTCCCATCGACGACCACCTCATCGTGATGCAGTACATCGACCGTCCCGGAATCGTTGCCGTTTACGGCAAGGAGTTTGGTGATGCCAAGATCAACATCGCAGGTATGCAGATTGCACGTCAGAACCTCGGTGGCAAGGCGCTCTCTGTCCTCACCGTGGACTCACCCGTTCCAGCATCATTGCTCGAAAAGGTTCGCAAGGCCATCGATGCAGATGTCATGCTCGAAGTAGACATCACCGAATAAGTTAGATCAACGCAAGGAACTCCCATGTCGCGCACACTCAAGCTCGCAGTCATCCCCGGTGACGGTATTGGCCCCGAGGTCATTGCTGAAGCAGTGAAGGTACTAGACGTGGTCGCTCCTTCTGCTGACCTAGTTGTTGAAAAGACTCAGTTCTCACTCGGTGCTGACCGCTATCTCGCTACCGGTGATGTGCTCAGCGAAGAAGATCTTGCTGCCATTGCTTCGCACGAAGCTATTTTGCTCGGTGCTGTGGGCGGTAAGCCTGGCGATCCTCGTATTCCCGCGGGAATCATTGAGCGTGGTCTGTTGCTCAAGCTGCGCTTTAGCTTGGATCACTACGTGAACCTGCGCCCCACCACCATTTTTCCCGGTGTTGTCAGCCCATTGGCTAACCCTGGAAATGTTGACTTTGTTGTTGTCCGTGAAGGCACCGAAGGCCCTTATGTGGGCAATGGTGGTTCTTTGCGCCAGGGAACCGAGTTCGAAATTGCGAACGAACTCTCCGTCAACACCGCACATGGTGTTGAGCGCGTCGTTCGCTATGCATTCGAGCTTGCTGCCAAGCGTGACCGTAAGAAGCTGACCTTGGTTCACAAGACCAACGTTCTGGTCAACGCTGGTTCCCTCTGGAGCCGCCTCGTGGATGCGGTTGCAACTGAATACCCTCAGGTTTCTGTTGACTACCTGCACATCGATGCTGCAACCATCTTCTTCGTCACTGACCCAGCACGTTTCGACGTAATTGTCACCGACAACTTGTTCGGTGACATCCTCACCGACCTTGCAGCCGCGATCAGTGGTGGCATTGGCCTGGCTGCCAGTGGAAACATCAACCCCACGAACGCTTTCCCCAGCATGTTTGAACCCGTACATGGTTCTGCTCCAGATATTGCAGGACAACAGAAGGCAGACCCCACTGCAGCAATCCTTTCGGTGGGAATGTTGCTCGAGCACTTCGGCTATGCCGAGGCTGCAGCGCGCATCAACGATGCAGTCGCTGCAGACCTTTCTGAGCGTGGCTCGGCTCCTCGTCGTACAAGTGAAATCGGCGACGCTATTGTCGCCCGACTGTCCTAGGAAGAAAGAGAAGATCATGAGCAACGAAACATCGACGTTTCCGCTGAACTTCGCCCTCACCCCTTCTGCAGCAGCACGCGCAGAAGCAGAACGTGAAGAAATCCTCGCTGACCCTGGGTTTGGTAAGCATTTCACCGATCACATGGTCTCCATTGACTGGACTGTGACGGAAGGCTGGCATGGCGCACACGTGCAGCCATATGGCCCTTTGACTCTTGACCCTGCTGCTTCGGTGCTGCACTACGGCCAGGAAATCTTTGAAGGCCTCAAGGCCTACCGTCACGCTGATGACTCCATCTGGACTTTCCGTCCCGAAGCAAACGCACTTCGTCTGCAGCGCTCAGCTCGCCGTATGGCACTGCCTGAGCTTTCTGTCCCAGACTTCATCGAGTCGATTAAGCAGCTCATTGAAGTGGACGGCAAGTGGGTTCCTTCTGCTCCCGAGACCAGCCTCTATTTGCGTCCCTTCATGATTGCGAACGAAACCTTCCTCGGTGTTCGAGCTGCACACAAGGTGGGCTACTACCTGATTGCTTCTCCTGCCGGCGCATACTTTGCGCAAGGTGTTTCACCCGTCAAGATCTGGCTCACCACCGAGTACTCACGTGCTGGTAAGGGTGGAACCGGTTCTGCCAAGTGCGGTGGAAACTACGCATCCTCTCTGACAGCACAGGTCGAGGCTTACGAAAACGGGTGTGCTCAGGTACTCTTCCTGGATTCCGAAACAGGAACCAATGTTGAAGAGCTTGGTGGCATGAACGTTTTCTTCGTCCACAAAGACGGCAAGATCGTGACCCCCAAGCTCACCGGAACCATCCTGGAGGGAATTACTCGCGAGAGTATCCTCACCCTGGCAAAGGATCGTGGCCTGGTCGTTGAAGAGCGCACTGTTCCCATCTCTGAGTGGAAGGAAGGCGTTGCCTCCGGCCAGATCACGGAAGTATTTGCCTGTGGAACTGCTGCAGTTATTACTCCTATTGGCCAGCTCATTGGTGCCAACGGACTTTCTGTGGGAAACCCAGATGCACCTGCAGGTGAGCTCACCATGAGCCTGCGCAAGGAACTTACAGATATTCAATACGGTCGCCTCCCTGACCGTCACGGCTGGATGGTCAGACTCGACGCATGACAACTAACTACCCCTTCTCCACGGCGACGGGCAGCGACGTTCGCGTGCGCTTCTGTCCTTCACCAACCGGTACTCCTCACGTTGGACTCGTGCGCACCGCCCTATTCAACTGGGCATACGCACGCCACACCGGCGGAAAGTTCATCTTCCGTATTGAAGACACCGATGCAGCTCGTGACTCCGAAGAGAGCTATGAGCAGATCATTGACGCCCTGTCCTGGTTGAACCTGGATTGGGATGAAGGCATCAACGTGGGTGGACCCCACGAGCCCTACCGCCAGTCACAGCGCTCTGACATCTACAAAGAGGTCATTGAGAAGCTCAAGGCCACTGGTCGCGTTTATGAGAGCTTCTCTACTCCTGAAGAGATCGAAGCTCGCAACCTTGCTGCAGGCAAGGACCCCAAGGTTGGCTATGACAACTTTGACCGCAATCTGACTGAGGAACAGAAGGCTGCATTCCGCGCTGAAGGCCGTCAGCCTGCATTGCGTGTCCGCGTGCCAGACGAAGACATCACGTTTGATGACCTCGTTCGTGGTGAAATCACCTTCCCCGCTGGTTCATTCCCTGACTTCGTTGTGGTTCGCCCCAACGGTGATCCGCTGTACACGTTGGTGAACCCTGTTGATGACGCCATCATGCAGGTGACTCACGTGTTGCGTGGAGAAGACCTGCTGTCGTCGACGCCGCGTCAGATTGCGCTCTATCACGCACTGATTGACGCCGGTTTCACCACACACATTCCTCGTTTTGGCCACCTTCCCTATGTCATGGGTGAAGGAAACAAGAAGCTCTCTAAGCGTGACCCCGAAGCGAACCTGTTCCACCACCGTGATCGTGGATTCATCCCTGAGGGTCTGATCAACTACCTCGCACTGCTGGGTTGGTCGCTGAGCCACGACCGTGACATCTTCTCTATTCAAGAGATGGTCAAGGCGTTCGATGTGGTCAACGTGAACCCCAACCCTGCGCGCTTTGATCAGAAGAAGGCGGACGCCATCAATGGCGACCACATTCGACTGCTCACCGTGGAGGACTTCACGGCTCGCATGATTCCTTATCTCCAAGCAGGAAACGTTCTTTCGAACGACCCCACCGATGTTCAGCTCGAGATTCTTGCTGCTGCTGCACCTCTGGTGCAGACCCGCATGAATGTACTGAGCGAAGCTCCTGAGCTTCTCGAATTCCTGTTCACTCCTGCCTCTCAGATCACGTATGCAGAAGATGCACTCAAGGGTTTGCCTGAGAATTCAGCGGTTGTGGTTGCAGCTTCCGTCGAAGCACTCGAGCTCATTCCTGAGGCAGAGTTCACTCATGATGTCATTCAGGAAGCGTTGAACTCTGCTCTGATTGAAGGCCTCGAACTCAAGCCTCGTATCGCCTTTGGGCCTTTGCGCACAGCCATTTCTGGTCGCCGCATCTCTCCTCCCTTGTTCGAATCTATGGAGATTTTGGGGAAGAAAGACACCATTGATCGCCTCGTTCGATTCAACGAACGCTAAGAGCGTTGAGTTTGTTTAGTCTGCCCCTCGTGGGTTAGGCTAGGGAGTCGGTTCAGGGCTTAGCCCAGACCCGGTGGGGTATGGTGTAATTGGCAACACGAAGGTTTCTGGTTCCTTTGTTCTTGGTTCGAGTCCAGGTACCCCAGCAAGTAAAACCCTCGCAATGGCGAGGGTTTTCTCGTTTAACCGCCATAATCAACAGGTGAGTTCTTCGACCCGCCACATCGTTGTGGCCATTAATCCCACTGCCGCTTTTGGGAAAAACTTCGCAGCAGGGGAGCAAACTGTTTCTGCTTTGGAAGCAGCTGGTTTTCGGGTCACTGCCCTTCGTGCTGAGAGCTTTGACTTACTTCGAGGTCAACTCAATCGCGCGCTGACCCTCACACCCGATGCTCTTGTTGTTGTCGGCGGAGATGGCATGGTTTCTCTCGCCGTCAACATGGTTGCTCAGACCTCGGTGCCTTTCGCAGTGGTTCCTGCAGGGACAGGGAATGACCTTGCCCGGGGGATTGGCTTGCCGGTGGGGGATTTGTCACAGTGCATCAAACTGATGGTTGACTCGCTCTCCCGCGAACCAGAACGGCTTGATCTGGGCCGCATTACGAGTGTTGATGGCTCAGAGGTCCGTTGGTTTGCCAGCATTTTGTCCGCTGGCTTTGATGCCATTGTGAATGAACGAGCTAACGCCATGCACTGGCCCAAGGGGAAGTCTCGCTACACGCTGGCTTTGCTATTGGAACTCTTTGCACTCAAGCCCGTGCGTTATTCATTGACTGTTGATGGTGTCCAGCGCGAGGAATCAGCCATGTTGATCTCCGTGGCAAATAACTCCACCATGGGTGGGGGAATGCGAGTGACTCCCGAGGCCAGCATGCGAGATGGCTTGATTGATGTGTTTGTGCTGAGGCCATTGTCACGGCTTCGTTTCTTGAGACTATTTCCTCGTGTCTTTGCTGGTACCCATGTTTCTGAGCCAGAAGTGTTGATCGAACGAGGAAAAACAGTCGTTCTTGATGCCCCAGGAATCGTGGCCTATGCAGACGGCGAGCGAGTGTGGTCATTGCCTGTGCACGTGGATGTAGTCCCTGCTGCCGTGCGGGTGTTTATCTAGCCTGAGTTCCCTCGATTGGCGAGCGATAAGTTCTTGTGGCATTATTGACACGTCGCAAACGGCCCCATCGTATAGCGGCCTAGTACGCTGGCCTCTCACGCCGGTAACACGGGTTCGAATCCCGTTGGGGTCAC
>ERZ1034363.439-NODE-439-length-29094-cov-7.657408_pt1 | contig 29094 bp, 27 predicted proteins | sample MGYA00520616_ERZ1034363 | MGnify/ENA primary metagenome ERZ1034363 (study PRJEB33736, sample SAMEA104284506) | Azolla filiculoides | biome: Urban; feature: Water surface; material: Ditch water | place: Netherlands | collected 2015-10-28 | depth 0-0.1 m ... | reverse complement strand
ACTTCCGATACCCTTTTGGGGTATGCTCCCTTAGCAGGGGAGTGCCTTCGACCACTCGGCCACGTCTCCGAACCGGTATAAACCGGAGGCTGAATTCTAACGGTTCAGCCCCGCCGGGTCAAACTTACTTTGCCTGATCGAGGCCAAAGACGCGGTGCAGAACGCGTACGGCCAGTTCCAGATACTTTTCATCCAGAATGACCGAGATCTTGATCTCTGAAGTAGAGATCATCTGCAGGTTAATGCCCTCTTCGGCCAGTGCACGGAACATCTGGCTAGCAACGCCCGGGTGCGAGCGCATGCCGACACCAACGGCTGATACCTTACAGATCTTGCTATCACCAACGACTTCACGAGCGCCAATGTGCTTACGTACGTCTTCCAGAATACCCTTGGCCTTTTCGAAGTCACCACGACCTACGGTAAACGAGAAGTCGGTGGTGCCGTCATGGCTGGTGTTCTGAATGATGATGTCGACGTCGATGTTGGCTTCGGCGATCGGGCCCAGCACTTGATAAGCAATACCGGGTTTGTCGGGCACGCCTAGAACGGTGAGTTTGGCTTCATCGCGGTTAAAGGCGATGCCGGAGATGATGGCTTGTTCCATATTCGTGTTGTCCTCAACTGTGATGAGGGTACCTTCGCCCCCCTGACCGTATTCTTCAAAGCTGGAAAGTACGCGCAGCTTGACCTTGTATTTACCGGCGAATTCCACTGAGCGGATCTGCAGCACCTTGGAGCCGAGGCTGGCCATTTCCAGCATCTCTTCAAAGGTGATGGTGTCGAGCTTGCGGGCTTCGGGCACAACGCGCGGATCGGTGGTGTAAACACCATCGACGTCTGTGTAGATCTGACATTCGTCTGCCTTGAGGGCAGCGGCCAGGGCCACCCCGGTGGTATCTGAACCGCCACGACCCAGCGTCGTGATGTTGCCCTTCTCATCCACGCCTTGGAAGCCGGCAACGACGACGACGCGGCCAGCCTTGAGGTCGGCTCGCATGGGTGCGTCGTCGATCGACAGGATGCGTGCCTTCATGTGGCTGTCATCCGTCAGGATCTTGACCTGCCCACCGGTATAGCTGATTGCATCGACGCCAGCTTCTTTAAGCGCCATGCACAGCAAGCCGATGGTGACCTGCTCGCCCGTGGACAGAATGACGTCCATTTCGCGTGGGTCCGGGTTGTTCTGTAGCGCCTTGGCCAGAGCAATGAGGCGGTTGGTTTCGCCACTCATGGCGGAAACGACAACCACGACATCGTGTCCGTCTTTGCGGAAAGCCGCAATACGACGGGCAACGTTCTGGATGCGCTCGGGGTTGGCGACCGAAGTGCCGCCGTATTTCTGAACGATGAGAGCCATCAGTAGGTCTTATAGATGTGATTGAACAAAGCGCGCAAATTATAGCTCATTTTAGCCGCAGGCCGCATGGATTAAGGCGATGCGCCATAAGCCTGTTGCGCCTGATTGCGGCGGCGCACCATACAAGTGCATATAAGTTTGACATTGATCAAAGTCTGCCTACATTTAATACAGGGGCGGGAGAATAAAAATGACCACTACAAATCGTAAGCGCTTCAAGGAACAAGGGGACGAGCTTAGGACTGCCACGCCGCTGCGTGGCGCATTAAAGCAGTCGCCAAAAGAATTGCGCGTCAAGCTCGGTTTAACGCAGGGTGGTTTCTGGGCGCCTGTGGGCGTGTCTCAGAGCGGCGGCTCCCGTTACGAAACCGGACGAAAACTGCCTGCGTCCATTAGCACCCTACTTCACTTGGTACATATAGAAGGAATTGATCTAAGTGCGCTCAAGGGTCAGCATGCACTGGTGGGTCGGTATTTAAGCGAACAAGACCCGGAAACCTACGCAAAGATTCTTAAAGCGGCTCAAGCGGCCTCTGAACGCTAATCAGATACTGATTTGTACCTTGATGCCTTTGGCGCGGATGCGTTCTGCCCAGGTGTTCATGATTTCTGCATTCAAAGCCATTAAATGCGGTGCTTCGGGCTGTAACGAAGGACGCGCCAATCCATACAGATGTACCCCCTGAATCTGGTGGGCGTTACGGGCTACGAACTCCAGATAAGCGGTTTCATCTTCAGCCCCCGGGGCTTTACCGTCCCACGCAACCCAGCAGGTTTGCAGCCATACCGGTGCCAGCGAGCAGGCCACATCCAGACGGTGCTGTATCTGTTCTGGCTTATAGCTGATGCCATTGATCTGCTTCATCGATTCGGGCAACAAACGATCTACCTTGAACCAGACCACCCCACCCGCTTCTTTAAGCGCACGAATACCTTCCTGCACTTCCGGGCGCAACATCAAACTGCCGTTGGTAATCAACACCAACGGAATCTTAAGGCCATGGGCATCGCGCTGACGCCGGGCAATCTCAACGGCTTGCAAGAACTGCGGTGAGCTCGTTGGCTCTCCGTTCCCGGAAAAGGCGATATCACGAATCTCACGCATGGCTGCCGGTGTTTCCGGTGGAATCATCGGACTGAGTGCGGGGTTATCAAGCAAGCCTTTTAGCTCGGCTTCCAGTAACGGTAGATTAACTTCTGGCGCATCGCCCCGATGCAGCCCGGGTACCTGACAATAGGCACAGGCCCAGTTACACGCATTGTTGGTGTTGAGGTTAATCCCGATAGAAATACCCTGCATCCGGCGCGAGAGCACCGGGTACACATAGGTCAGATTCAGAAAATCCGGATCGTGATCACTAAAGGTCAACCAGCGGATAGGCTGGGTAGATTGGGCGTCACGCGGATCATTCGGAGCAGTCATGCTGCAATGATACAATCTGCCACCTGTTTTAGCCCGGAAATCGCCCTATCATGCGTATCACCCGTCGGCTGGAGTTTGACGCCGGCCACCGTATTCCTGATCACCGTAGTCAGTGCCGTCATCTGCACGGGCACCGCTATGCGCTGGAAATTACGTTATCGGGCGATGTGATCGAACGTAATGGTGATCCGGCTAACGGCATGGTGATGGATTTTGGGGATATCAAATCCATTGCACTGCGTGAGGTGGTGGAATTGTGGGACCACGCATTTCTGGTTTACGCCGGCGACAAGGAAGTCCGCGGCTTTCTCGAAAGCATGAACGATCACAAGACGGTGGTGCTGGATGTGGTGCCTACCGCTGAGAACCTGGCAACCCTGGCTTTCCGCTTGCTGGCACCGCACTACACGCACGCTTATGGCAATAACCTGAAGCTGGTGCAGGTGCGTCTGTACGAAACGCCTAACTGCTGGGCAGACGCTATTGCACCGATCGACTTCGTCGAACCCCGGCCCTAAAGCAGTCCGCCTCGATCAGCTGACACGCTGATACACCCTGGCAAAACGACTCTGGCCGCATACCCCGAAATCGCCGGGGCCATATTGCATGAGCCAATCCCCTGCTTCACCCCGCAGCACATCACGCCCGGCTGATCGCGCGGCAGTGAATGGCTCGTTAATCTGCTTGGCCAGTACCGGCACAGGCTTGGCGGTATAAGCACCATCTTTGCCCCCTTGTGTCGGGGCTACTGCCTGATACTTGGCATCAAAACGATGACGATCCACACTCCAGCGATCTCCCGTACAGCCGGTGATGATCGCATCACCGGTTTGATATTTGTTGGGGCCTTCCAGACTGATCAATTCACCCGGTTCCAACGCAAACACCACCTGCACCACTTCGGTTTTAAGGTAGTGCGCAGCGGCGTGGTCGAGCGTAAGATCAACGTTAGTCAGATGAAGCGTACTCATTCAGGCATCTCTTTTGGAAAGGATTTCATAGCGCTCGGCGCAAATGAAAGATGGGGAAAATATTTCTCAACAATTGTTCGAACTAATACTCCCTGCGCCGCATCCCGATTTTTTTTGAGCGGATCTCGCATGGGTCTGGTTGACAACCAGGCTTTGTGAATTGCAAAAGCGCGCGGATCTGGTACGACAAAGCGTGTTGGCCAACCGTCTTCACCGATACATATCGCCTCGAATCTTGGTGAGTTCATCAGCCATTCCAGCCCCGGGATTTCCGACGCGATCAGATCACCTTCTGCAAATTGGATCTTTCGGGCATCGCGTAAATCTAGCGGTGGCGTGATCAAATCAACCATGAACTCCTGATTATTAGCCGCTCTAAATTTACTCCGCGTCATGGGCTCAAAGCTTTTGTCTACCTTCTGAATCAAGCCGATCAAGCCAGCACCATCTAGTTTTTGTGTAACAAGCTCGATCTTGCGCCGGGTGTCAAACATCAGATCGACATCCCCCGATGCAGTGAGCGCGGGGTCAACGCGTACACCTGCCGCTGCTTCATACGCGTAGAGGCATTGCGTCCCCAGCACAATAAACTCTTGCCCCAGCAAGCCCTTTTCATCAAGCAATCTGAGAATACGTGCTACGACATTAGGCACCCGCCCAAGCCGAAGCGCTCTATTAATGACCGCAAATTCATCTATACGACTTTTAATGGCATCAAGCCTAACCAAAGCCCGAGCTTTACCTTCGCGAAACTCAACCTCGATTTGCTCCGTTTCAGGACTACGCACGCCCAGTGAACGACCGTGACCCGTTCGACCAGATAAGCGAAACAGATATTCCTTGCCACGCGAGCGCTTCCACGTCATTCCATGACGATAGCTTTCTGCATGTCGCTTCGCTTCGATGTATGACTCATACATCTGCGCCGTGTCGATCAGATATTTACGCTGGTCATTAGTGAGTTCAGCTGCCATTTGTTTTCATTCAAAAGTTGTTTTTTGCAAATTTGAATGAAAACAACCTTCAGGTCAAGCTGGCTATTGTCCCGTAAAAACAATTTTGTGGTTTTTACGGGACAAACTATTAGAAATCAACGATTCACATCAACAACGACACGGCCGCGCACTTTACCTTCAAGCAGCCTGGCAGCAACATCAATCGCCTCTTGCAGGCCAATTTCGGTGGTATTCGCCTCTAGCTTTGTAATATCCAGATCGCGCGCCAAACGTTGCCAGGCTTCTACACGACGTTCGATCGGTGCCATCACACTATCAATGCCGTAAAGCGTTACACCACGCAGAATGAATGGCATCACCGTTGACGGAAAATCTGCACCACCGGCCAAGCCACAAGCGGCTACAGCGCCCGCATATTTAGTGGTGGCACAGGCATTAGCCAAGGTAGTACTACCTACAGAATCAACAACACCTGCCCAACGCTCTTTGCCCAATGGCTTGCCCGGTTCGGACAACTCTTTACGATCAACAATACCTGCCGCACCCAGCGCCTTAAGGTGCGGCGCTTCTTCCGGCCGGCCGGTAGAAGCAATCACCGTATAACCCAGCTTGGCCAGCAACATAATAGCGACACTCCCTACGCCACCATTGGCACCTGTGACCAGAATCTCGCCATCACCCGGTTTGACGCCATGCTTTTCCAGCGCCAATACACACAGCATGGCGGTATAACCGGCCGTGCCAATGGCCATCGCCTGTCGTTCGGTAAATGCAGATGGCAAGGGTACCAGCCAGTTTCCATTGAGCCGTGCCTTCTGAGCCAGACAACCACTATGTGTCTCACCTACGCCCCAGCCATTCAAAACCACTTTGTCGCCGGTTTTCCAACACGGATGCTTACTTTCAAGCACAGCACCGGCTAGATCAATCCCCGGTGTTAGCGGGAATTTGCGTACTACTGGCCCTTTGCCGGTGATGGCTAAACCATCCTTGTAATTCAATGTACTCCAGGCCACCTGCACAGTCACATCGCCCTCAGGCAACGCAGATTCATCGAGATCTTTTAACTCGGTACGATAGCCAGCGTCATCTTTATTGATCTGTAGGGCTTTATACATGGGGTGTCTCCGGGGTCTATGTTTATTGGCACATTCTAGACCGGGTACAACCAATCGAATAGCCCCTGCGCCACCCAAGAGAAACGGCCCGAACATTGCTGTTCGAGCCGTTAGTATTTGGCGGGTCCGGTGAGATTCGAACTCACGGATGAGTCGCCCCATCGTCAGTTTTCAAGACTGATGCATTCAACCGCTCTGCCACAGACCCGTTTAATTTCAGGCGAGATTGTATCAGCTTGCCTCGGGTTTGGGTGAACGTGGTCGCCCGGGGCCGGTTGGCTTACGACGGAACGGCTTGGCACCGCTACCATGCGGACGTGGCGCCAGGGGCTTACCATCAGCACCAACTGGGCGTTTAGCGCCCTGATAGCCACCACCACTGCGCGGCGGCTTGCTGCCGGTGGGCTTACCCTGCCCTTTATTAAACTGCGAGGATTTGCCGAAAGGCTTTTTGCCGCGATGGTTCTTGCGCAAGCTATTAAGTGCCGGCATACCTGCCAGTTCACGATGCAGATTGCGATCTTCGCGAGCTTCACGACGGAATTCGGCGACGATATCGCGTACGTGTGCGTTAGGACCACGCGGTTGGCGATCATCATCTTCCCAGGCTTCATCATCATCAATGAACTGCAATGCGGTCAGCGGATCAGTTTCGCCCGGTGCCAGCTTGTTGCCGTTGTACATGGCATCCATGACATAAAGCTTGTCTTCGGGCAGATCAGCCCATGGGTCACGATCATCGGGAAAATATGGCTGCGCATCCGGATCACGTGGCTTACGACCCCGTGGCGGACGCTGGTTGGCTTGTTGGCGCGTATAGAGCCAAGCCTCGCCTTCGGCACGGGCCTTGGCGTCTTCATCCAGCTCGACCGGTTGGCGATCTTCTTCAGAGTCATCAAATTCTGCGCTGCTTTCAGCATCAGCGCCTTCGACGGCTTCTTCACTATTTGCCGCAGGTTGATTACGCGCATTGCGTGGATCTGCTGCGTACTTGGCTGCCTGTTCCGCCTGATATTCGGCCAGCGCTTCTGGCGACATCGGTTCGTAACCGGGAATGATTTCGGGGTGTATTTCGGTGCCCAGTACGCGTTCAATTGATTTGAGCAAAACTGCGTCATCGTGGGTAACGAAAGCGACTGTATCGCCCACGCGGCCATCTTCACCATTAAGGACTCGGTTGAGCCGTGATGGGTAATCATCAGACACGGCCGGCAGATCGTAATGGACAACACGTTGCATGCCATCCATCTCGAAACCACGTAGCGCCATATCGGTGGTCACCAAGGCACTGAGCAGACCCGTCTGGAATTCTTCCAGAGCGCGGCCGCGTGGCATCTGGCCACGATGGGCATGCAATGCGTTGGCAGTGACGCCACCCTTGGCCAGCTTGCGCGCCAGACCTTCGGCGCCGAACTTGGTGCGTGCAAAAACCAGAGAGCGTGGCCAGGCTTCATCACGGAACAACTGCGTCATCAGATCACGTTTGCGATGCGGGTCAACAGCAATAAAACGCTGATGCACACGGGTGGTGACATCGTCACCACGATCAATTACGACTTCTTCCGGGTATTTGAGCAAACCATCGGCAAAACCACGAATATCATCACCCAGCGAGCTGGCAACAACAATGGTCTGTCGCGCAGCAGGTAGCAACGGGTAAAGGCGTTCGAGTTCGGCGGCCTGCCCCATGTCCATCATGCGATCCACTTCGTCAAAGATCACCACGCGGACACGATCCAGGTTCACATGCCCCTGCCCCAGGTGGTCGAGCAAACGACCCGGCGTAGCGATCAGCACATCAATACCACGTTCTAGTGCCTGTACTTGCGGATGCATACTCACACCGCCATAAACGGCGAAGGAGTAATAGGCATCATGACGGCCGTAGGTACGGAAAGCATCAAGCACCTGCAGCGCAACCTCACGAGTGGGTACGAGTGCCAACACGCGCGGACCACGGCCCGGTTCTTGCGTCAGCGCAGGGTCATCCTGCTGCAACAGATCCAGCGTAGGAATCGCATAAGCGCCCGCTTTACCGGAACCTGCGGGCGCTGCTACCAGCACATCCTTACCCGTAAGCACCAGCGGAATCAGCGCTGCCTGCACAGGCGTTGGCGCGGGGGTACCGGAGGTATCCGCATCCTGAATCGCCTTGATACGTGGCTCGGAAAGTGAAAATTGTTCAAATGACATATATGTTGCCCTCGAGGGCTAACCGGCAAAAAAACGGAATCGAAAAAATCGGGTTCAAGAACCGGTCAGGCGGCAGTGCAATCAGTTTGCAGAGAGGCCACGTGCCAGGTCGTTACAGATGTCGTCTACCGCTTCCAGGCCTACTGCAATACGCAGCAGATTGTCATTAATGCCTGCAACCGCCCTGGCTTCCGGGGTAATACGGCCATGCGTGGTGGAAGCCGGATGGGTGAGCGTCGTGCGGGTGTCACCAAGATTGCCGGTAATCGACAACATCTGACAGGAGTCTATCACACGCCAGGCGGCATCTTTACCACCCTTCACTTCAAAGCTGACAATAGCCCCACCGGACTTCTGCTGCTGCATGGCCAACTGATGCTGCGGATGGGAAGGCAGACCCGGGTAGTAAACCCGCTCAACGGACGGATGGGCTTCCAACCACTTGGCCAATTCCAGTGCCGAAGCAGATTGGGCTTTGATACGGATCGACAGCGTTTCCAAACCCTTGCCGAGTATCCAGGCATTGAATGCAGAGAGTGTCGGGCCCGTGGTGCGTAGGAAAATAAAAACTTTCTCGACGATCGCTTTGTTGCCGCAGACTGCCCCACCCAACACACGTCCTTGACCGTCCAGATACTTGGTCGCTGAGTGCACCACAATATCAGCACCCAGTTCCAGTGGTTTTTGCAGGATAGGGGTACAAAAACAGTTATCAACCGCAAGCAGTACATTGTGTTTCTTAGCAATAACCGACAGCGCACGAATATCTGCGACCTGAGTCAGCGGATTCGACGGTGTTTCGCAGAAAAGCAATTTGGTGTTTGGGCGTACGGCCATATCCCATTCACTGGCATCAGTTTGTGAGACAAAAGTGGTTTCAATACCGAAACGCGGCAGAATGGTTCCGAGCAGCTGAATGGTCGAACCAAACAACGAGCTGGAAGCAACGATATGGTCACCTGCACTCAGGTTAGCCATGACCAACGAAGTAATCGCCGCCATACCACTTGCCGTAGCAATACAGGCTTCAGCACCTTCGAGCGCAGCGAGGCGCTCTTCAAATAGCGTAACGCTCGGATTAGTAAAACGGGCGTAAACATTGCCCTCTTCTTCACCGGAAAAACGTACTGCTGCCTGCGCCGCATTCTCAAAAACAAAGCTGGACGTTAAGTACAACGCTTCGCTGTGTTCGTTATGCGCACTGCGCGTCATTCCTGCTCGCACGGCGAGCGTTTCAGTAGCCAAACCTTCAGGCAGCTTTTTGTTCGTACTCATAATCTACGTAATTATTCCTGGCCCGGTCTACGGACAAACATTTCGATCTGCTGGGCGGCGTTACCACCTTCGTCATCATCTTCATTACTGGCCGCAGGTGCAGCCGGCTTCTCGCGCGATTTCTCGACAGCATCCAGATAAGCCGCATCCACATCACCGGTGATGTAGTTTCCCGTAAAACAGGAATCATCAAAGCCGGCGATCTTCGGATTGCACGCACGCACCGATTCTTCCAGTGCAGTTAGGTCTTGATAGATCAGCTCATCTGCACCGATCAGGGCTGCGATCTGGGCATCAGTCCGGCCAGTGGCAATAAGTTCGCCACGGGTTGGCATATCGATGCCATAGACATTAGGAAAACGTACTGGTGGCGAAGCTGAAGCGAAATAGACTTTCTTGGCACCGGCAGCGCGTGCCATTTCAACGATTTCATGGCTGGTCGTGCCACGCACGATAGAGTCATCCACCAGCATGACATTCTTGCCGGCAAACTCCTGACCGACGGTATTGAGCTTCTGACGTACCGACTTCTTACGGGTCGATTGGCCCGGCATGATGAAGGTACGACCGATATAACGGTTTTTAACGAAGCCTTCACGGAAAGGGATGCCCAGCGCTTGTGCCATTTGCAGGGCAGCAGGACGCGATGAATCCGGAATCGGAATCACCACATCGATTTCGGACGGATCAATGATCGTACGTACTTTAGCGGCCAGGGCTTCGCCCATACGCAGACGCGTCTCGTAAACCGACACATCATCCAGCATCGAGTCTGGGCGAGCCAGATAGACATATTCAAATAGACAGGGTGACAACGAATGTTTCTCGGCACATTGTTCGCGCACCATGTTGCATTCAAGATCAACATAAACCGCCTCACCCGGTGCCACATCATCGACACGTTCAAAGCCCAGCGTATCAAGCGGCACGGATTCTGAGGCTAGCATCCACTCGGTACCGGTCGGCGTTTCATTTTTACCAAGCACCAGTGGACGGATCCCAAACGGGTCACGGAATGCGACAAGGCCGTAACCGGCGATCATGACAACCACGGCGTAGGCGCCGCGCACGCGTTTGTGTACACCACGCACCGCCTTGAAGATGGCTTCCTGGTCAAGCACGGTGCCACGTGCAGCACGTTGCAGCTCATGGGCCAGAACGTTAAGCAACACTTCGGAATCAGAGTTGGTATTGATGTGACGTAGATCTAATTTGAAGAGTTGTTGCTTCAGCTCTTCGGCATTGGTCAGGTTACCGTTATGCGCCAGCATCAGACCGAATGGCGAGTTCACATAGAACGGCTGCGCTTCAGCAAAGTTGTAGGCAGAACCGGCCGTCGGATAACGACAGTGGGCAATGCCCCAATTACCCGGTAGCGCGCGCATGTTACGCGTACGGAAGACGTCACGCACCAGGCCAGGGCCTTTATGCATATGAAAAGTGCTGCCTTCTGCCGTAGAAATCCCGGCTGCATCCTGGCCGCGGTGCTGTAGCACCATCAGCCCGTCATAGAGCAACTGATTAACCGGAGAGGTTGCAACGACGCCAATAATCCCGCACATGATTAGACTCGATTACTTGATTAGAAGAAGTTGGGGCGCTAGTTGCGGCGCCATCTGGTTGAGGGTGTCGGCAAAAGCAATGTGCTTGGCCAGATCATCAGGCAACCAGGGTTTGATATACGACACACCCTGCTCGGTAAGCGGCGCCAGACGCGCCTGCTTCCACCAGGGTTCTTCGGGCAGATGGGTCATACCACCAATCGCCACCAGCAAAAGAATCAGCAATGCACCGCGAGCGGCGCCAAAAGCCATGCCCAATGTGCGATCAAAAAAACCGAGACCAATGGCATGAATTGTTTTACGAATCAGCGCCCTGAAAATTGATACTGAAAGGATCGAGGCTATAAAGAGCAAAATCCAGCCGCCAGCAATCTGCCAAAAGGTCACGGTGATATACGGTGACAGGAGCTTGGTACCCACGACCTCGCCCCACTCGCGTGAGACAAGAAATGCGACCACCCAAGCACCCAGCGACATCACTTCGCTGACCATCCCGCGCCAGGCACCGAGCAGCACCGAGACGGCAAGAATTGCGATAACAGCGTAATCGAAACCGGTCATATCACCCAAGGTGCCCGGTTAGGGTATGGATCATTTTTTAACAACGAGGCCGTTGAGACCGGCCTTGGTGATTTTGGAAAGTGCCTTATCAGCGGCTTCTTTGCTGGGGAAAGGACCTGCTTTAACGCGGGTCTTACCTGCCAGATTGCCCGTGGCCACTTCTGTCCAGCTGGAAATGCCCTGACCGTTAAGCTTGGTACGCACCTGTTTCACGTTGTCGGCGTCTGCAAAAACACCGACCTGAATGTAGTACTGACCGGCCTGAACAGGTTCTTTACTATCCTTGGCATCCTTTTTGGCTTCAGCCGGTTTCTTTTCTGCCGGTTTATCAGCTGGCTTCTTTTCAGCTGCTTTTTCTACTGGTTTGTCGGCTGCTTTCTTTTCAACGGGCTTTTCAGCAGCTTTTTCAACAGGTTTAGCTGGTTCGGACTTAACTTCAGCAACCGCTTGCGCAACAACGACCGGCTTGGCATCTACCGGCACAGGCGCAGCTGGCGTTGATGCCGCATTGGATTCAGCAGGTTTATCTGTCGCGGCTTCTTTGATGACCCCGGTCACTGCCGGTGCAGCGCTGGCTGGCACGGCTTCTGGCGGCGGCACAATAATCGGCGTTGCAGCGGCCTGCTTCTCTGCTTCCGTCACAATCCGGAAATCATTGAGTTGCGGTGGCGGCGCTGCGTCCATCACCATCGGCAGTACAGCTGCCACGATAATGACAAAGAAAGCAGCCCCAAGCAGACGGCGACGAGCGCGTCTTTTAAGGTCCTGCTGGCTATCTGATTCTGGAGTGTCTGGCTTCATGCCGTTCTGCCCAAGTCCCTTAGGACATCAGCTACTGTGAGGAAAGAACCGAAGGCCACGATTCTATCACTCTCGGTGGCATTTTTTCGTGCTGCAGCATAAGCGCTTCGGGGATTTTCGTAGGTTTCTATCTGGGCGTCTTTAACCCCCAGGCCGTGCAATGTTTCACGCAACTGTTCCACGGTGGCCGAGCGTGGGTTATCCAGTGGTGTGAGATACCAGCGGGTGATGCCTTTAACAAGCGGCGTCAAAACCCCACCCAGGTCTTTATCAGCCATCATGCCGACTATCCCATGCTGGGCATGGGCAAAGGGCAAATGCCCCAGATTATTAGCCAAGACTTTGGCAGCATCAGGATTGTGCGCCACGTCCAGCACCAGGTCAGGCGGTCCGGGAATAACCTGGAAACGCCCTGCCAATTCAGTTTCCAGCAGCCCACGACGAACGGCACCCATGGCAACGGGCAGACGATCTTGCAGACATTCGATGGCTGTCATGGCAGTAGCCGCATTCAACAGCTGAATCTTGCCACGCAGCCCTGGATAGGCCAACCCGCCCCGCCGCTGCATATCTTCAGGTTTGGTACCGGGCTGACGCAGCCAGTAGCGCCATTGAATACTGGGCAACCCTTCTTCGCCCGGCAAGGGCTCAAAGCCGTAGGCCTCACCAACCAGATAAACCTTAGCGCCGATTTCCGCCAGTTGTTTGAGTGCAGGAAGCGGCATATCCGGTGCGGCAACCACAATCGGTTTCCCTGGCCGTGCAATGCCAATCTTTTCAAGGGCAATCAGCTCAACGGTATCACCCAGAAAATCCTGATGATCTAGCGCCACGCCAGTAACTACCGATACATCAGGCTCATAAATATTAACGGCATCGAGACGACCACCCAAGCCCACTTCCAGCACCAGCGCATCAACCCCTGCCACCAAAAACACCTGAATGGCTGCCAGTGTTGTGAATTCGAAATAAGTCAGCGAAACCGCAACAGCTTTGCGGGCCGCTTCAACCCGCTCAAAGGCAGCAATAAGCGCTTCGTCCGGTGCCGATACGCCATTAATGCGGACACGTTCATTGAAATGAATTAAATGCGGGCTGGTGTAGGTGCCAACTTTATAACCGGCCCGATCAAGCATGTTCGAAAGATAGGCGACCACAGAGCCTTTGCCGTTGGTACCCGCCACCATGATGACAGGCACACCGGAGTCCGTGAGCGCCAATTGCTGGCCTAAGTGTTCACTAACGACTTTAACTCGATCCAAACCGAGTTCGATACCCGCAACCCCACGGGGGTGCATGGCCTCAATGTGGGCCAGCCACTGATCCAGAGTTTGCATATTGATCCGACAGGAAAGCTTAAGAGCTCACCGGCTCCTTACGGAGAATGCGCAATAGCGACGATAGTTCGTCACGCAGCGTTTTGCGATGAACGATCATGTCGATGGCACCCTTGTCGAGCAGGAACTCGGCACGCTGGAAGCCTTCCGGCAACTTCTCTCGAACGGTCTGTTCGATGACGCGTGGCCCAGCAAAGCCAACCAGTGCATTAGGTTCGGCAATCACGACATCACCCACGAAGGCAAACGATGCCGAAACACCGCCCATGGTCGGGTCGGTCAGTACCGTAATGAACGGCAGGCCATGACGTGCCAGTTCGGAAATCGATGCTGTGGTTTTGGCCATCTGCATTAGCGAGAAAAGACCTTCCTGCATACGGGCGCCACCCGAAGCCGTAATACAGACAAAACCGCATTTGTTTTCAATCGCTGCACGAACGCCGCGCACAAAACGCTCTCCCAGCACCGAGCCCATTGAGCCGCCCATGAATTCAAATTCAAAGCAGGCAACGACGGCCGGCTCGGCTTCTATCGTGCCCTGCATGACGACCAGCGAATCAGTTTCGCCCGTCTGCTTCTGGGCTTCTTCCACACGTACCGGATAGGGACGGCTATCAACAAACTTCAACGCATCTTTCGGGCGAACTTCGGCACCGATTTCAGCGCGGCCATGCGCATCCATGAGCATATCCAGACGGGCACGTGCCTTGACACGATGGTGATGCTCACACTTCGGGCAGACTTGCAAATTGGCTTCGAGATCAGCCGTATAGAGCACCGCTTCACAGTTCGGGCATTTACACCACAGACCTTCCGGCAATGTGCTCTTACGCTGGCCATCGGCGCGTTTGATCTTCGGGGGCAGCAGTTTGTTAACCCAGTTCATCGCGTGCTCCTAATATGCGTTAGTTACTTGAATTACTTTTTACTGGCGGCTTTATCGACGCCAGCACGAATATCTTTCATTACTGACAGCAGTGCGGCACGAGCCTCACTTTGTGGCACATCAGTCATCGCGTCGATCAGACGACTGCCCACCACCACCGCATCGGCCATACCAGCCAGACGTTCTGCAGTACTCGCATCGCGAATACCAAAACCCACACCGACTGGCAGCCCAGTGCGATTGCGAATTTGCGGAATACGCTGTGACACTTCATGTAGATCAAGGTGACCTGCACCCGTCACGCCCTTCAAGGACACATAGTACAGATAGCCACTGGCCACTTTGGCCACAGCAGCAATACGTTCTTCGGTGGACGTTGGCGCCAACAGATAGATCGGATCCATGTCCACAGCACGCAGCTGTTTAGCAAAGTCTTCGGATTCTTCAGGCGGATAATCCACCACCAGGACACCATCCACACCGGCTGCTTTAGCGACGGCAACAAAGGCTGTTTGGCCAATACACTCGATCGGATTGGCGTAGCCCATTAGAACGATCGGCGTGGACTGATCCTTCTTGCGGAATTCAGCCACCATGGCTAGCGTTTGGTGCATCCCAATGCCCTGTGCAATCGCACGTTCGGCAGCACGCTGAATCACTGGTCCATCGGCCATCGGATCTGAAAACGGCACACCCAACTCAATGACGTCTGCCCCACCCTCAACCAGGGCATGCATCAAATCAACGGTCATCGCAGGCGATGGATCTCCCGCCATGATGTAGGGGATCAAGCCTTTTTTACCTTGCTTAGCCAGAGCGGTAAAGGTATCGGTAATGCGACCCATTACTTGGCCTCCAGGTTGGCGTCGTTCACTTGCATACCGGCTTTAGCAAAAGCTGTGCGGCAGCTCTGGCGACAATAGAACTCCATGCCACTGGCCTCAGAAACGATATGTAGATCTTTGTCGCCACGACCCGATAGGTTAACCAGCAGAATTTTGTCCTTAGGCAATGTCGGCGCCAGCTTTGCGGCGTATGCCAATGCATGACTGGATTCCAGCGCCGGGATAATGCCTTCGATACGACACAGATCATGGAATGCCTGTAGTGCTTCTTTATCCGTAGCACCCACATACTCAGCGCGACCGATGTCTTTAAGCCAGGCATGCTCTGGGCCTACGCCCGGGTAATCCAGACCGGCTGACACCGAATGCGTTTCAACAATCTGGCCGTTGTCATCCTGCAGCAGATAGGTACGATTGCCATGGAGCACACCCGGTGTACCCAGTTGCAGCGAGGCCGCATGGCGTTTGGTATCAATACCATCACCGGCAGCTTCTACACCGATCAGTCGCACGTTCTCATGCGGAATGTAATCGTAGAAAATACCCATGGCGTTTGAACCGCCACCTACGCAGGCAATAACGGCATCCGGCTGACGACCAACCATGTCTGGCATCTGCTTGAGGCATTCTTTGCCAACCACCGAATTGAAATCGCGCACCATCATCGGATACGGGTGTGGGCCGGCCACGGTACCAATAATGTAGAAGGTATCTTCAACATTGGTCACCCAATCACGCATGGCTTCGTTGAGTGCATCTTTCAGGGTGCGGGAACCGCTTTCCACGGGCACCACTTCAGCACCCAGCAACTTCATGCGATAGACGTTAGCCGACTGACGGCCCACATCTTCTGAACCCATATAAACCACGCACTTCATACCAAAGCGTGCCGCTACGGTAGCCGAAGCAACCCCATGCTGACCCGCACCAGTTTCCGCGATCACGCGTGGCTTCCCCATGCGCTTAGCCAGTAAAGCCTGACCAATCGTGTTGTTAATCTTGTGGGCACCCGTGTGATTGAGATCCTCACGTTTCAGATAGATCTGAGCACCGCCTAGAATTTCGCTCCAGCGCTTGGCGTGGTAAATCGGGCTCGGACGACCCACGAAATGTTTCAGTTCACTATTAAACTCGGCAATAAATTCGGGATCACGGCTGTAATGGTCGTAAGCGTGCTTGAGCTGTTCAAGTGCAGCCACCAGGGTTTCCGACACAAAAGAGCCCCCATAGGGACCAAAGTGACCGCGGGCATCGGGCAAATCGTAGGGTTTCATGAAGTGAATTTCCTGACTACTGTGGGGCTGCCTGCATCAAATACCGCGAACGGCATCGACGAAAGCTCGAATTTTGTCGGCATCTTTAATGCCTTTGGCACTTTCCACCCCGGAGGAGACATCCACTGCCACCGGCTTGACCAGACGAATGGCCGCAGCCACATTGTCCGGATTCAACCCGCCGGACAGAATCACCGGCAAGGGGCATGAAGACGGCACCAGCGACCAATCAAACGACTCTCCGCTCCCGCCATAAGCCGGGCTCCAGGTGTCGAGCAACAAGGCGCGTGCCGAGGTAAATTGCTTGGCGAATTCTAACAGATCGACCCCCGGCCGGACGCGCGCCGCCCGCAGGTAAGGCAAGCCGAAACCTTCGCACTGATCGACAGTTTCATCCCCGTGGAACTGCAAGAGGTTCAAGGGCACTTCTTCAATGACGCGATTCACCTCTGCTCGTGAGGCATTCACAAACAACCCAACGATGGTGACAAAAGGAGGGATCGCACTGGCCAGCGTTTTAGCCTGTTCAATGGTCACATGACGTGGACTATCGGCATAAAACACCAGGCCAATGGCGTCCACGCCCACCGCTACAGCAGCTTGAACGTCTTCAACACGGGTCAGGCCGCAGACTTTAATGCGTGGTTTAGCGTGTAGGGTCATGATGTGGCGGTGATCAGAAATTAAAAACCTGGAGCGGATCACCCGTCTGCCCGGCAGATGGCAACCCCCAACCCGCATCATAATCGACCGCAGTCAGATACAGGCCATCCGGCATAAAAGTCGGTGGTGCCAAGGTACGGTCTTTCTGGGACAGCAATGTGGTCATCAAAGTAACGGGCTCAGCGCCTTTGCCCACGTAAACCAGTGCGCCAACCAGATTGCGGATCATATGCTGTAGAAAGGCGTTGGCAGCAAAGTCAAAGACTAGCCAATCCCCCTGACGGTGCACACGGGATTCCGTGAGCGTACGGACCGGGCTATTGGCCTGACATTCAGCCGCGCGGAAGGCACTGAAGTCATGGGTGCCAAGTATGGATTGTGCGGCGACCGCCATGGCTTCAATATCAAGGGGTCGATGGAACCACCCTGCCCGACCGGCAAAAATGGCGGCTCGCTCCGGACGGTTTAACAGAATGTAACGGTAACGACGACCTGTCGCGCTAAAACGCGCATGAAAATCAGCCCCAACCGGTTGGGCCCAACGTACGGCACAGGATCTCGGCAACAGGGCATTAACACCCCGCACCCAGGCGGAATCTGGCCGAACGATAGGGGCATCAAAATGAATCACCTGCCCCGTGGCATGCACGCCCGCATCGGTACGCCCGGCACAAACGATCTGTACGGGCGCATCCGCTATCTGCGTCATTGCTGTTTGAAGAGCCCCCTGCACAGTGGGCAGCGTTGATCCAATCGGGCGCCCGTCAACCACCTGCGTCGTTGGCGCCTGCGTCTGCCAACCATGGAATGCACTGCCATCGTACTCAATGCCTAGTGCCCAGCGCTGCGGTGTCATGCCGTACCCCCCAGGGCAAGACAAAGAATCGCCGTGCCAAGCATGAGTAGGCTGAAGATCACTTCCTGCGTCGAAAGATGAGCCACGTCCATCTCCAGCACTTCGGGCGCACCCTGTTCAGGTGCGCCAGACAGATCCGCACCGGCTAACGCCAGCACATCCTGCAGATTACGGGGCTTAGGCGCCGTCTCCAGGTAATGGAAGACTAAAAGCAATCTCGCAACCGCACGTTCCGGCCAATGACGTTTGCCGGCCAGCGGTTGTAACAAAGCTAACGAGCCTGCGGCCAGGCTACGATCATCCGTAGTATCGAGCAGCAAACTCACAGTAGCCAGCATGCCCACAAGACGCAAGAGCTGTGTGAGCCCCAGCGCAATGCCTTCTTCCGTTGGATATAAGCCCCATTGCGGGAAAAGTGCAGCACCCGGTGTCATCAATAAGGTCACCGCAAACAATACCAGAATCAGTAAGCGCACACGGCGCAGGAGCTTGATAAAACGGGCACGATGCAGGAGCAAAGTCCAGAGGCTCAAGGCAGCAGCCAGAGGCAAGCCAAAACCCGATTGCAATACGATCGCGACAGCAAACACTGAAACCAGCTTAATTGCCGGGGACACGCTTATCCTAGGAGCAACCCGACCTATAGCCATAGTTAGTGGTCGTTATCCGATGCTTTTTCTTTAGCCGGAGACGACAGGTCGAGATTAATCGACCCCCAATTGACTTTGGGTTGTGGCGTCGCACGTGGCCGATCATCATGATCAGGTTTCTCACCTTTACCGTGACGCGCACTTTCACCAGCCCGGCCGAGGCTAACGCCAATCTGCAGCCCCAGCAAAAGGAGCGTTAGACTGCCAACAACCCAGACCCAATCAGGAATATTCATCGATCACTCTCTATAACGACAACGCCCCGCCCAGCCTCTAAGCTAGACGGGGCGTCTGCTTAAATAATTAAGCTTGTACCAAGATACGCAGCATGCGGCGCAGCGGCTCAGCAGCGCCCCACAGCAACTGGTCACCACAGGTGAATGCGGCCAGATAATCCGGGCCCATCGCCATTTTGTGCAGACGACCAACCGGTACAGTTAACGTCCCTGTAACCGCAGCCGGTGTCAGGTCACGTTCACTGATCTCGCGATCATTTGGCACGACCTTCACCCAATCATTCGCCTTGGCGATAATGTCGCTCACTTCATCCAGCGGCACATCTTTCTTCAGTTTGATAGTCAGTGCCTGGGAGTGGCAACGCATCGCACCGATACGCACACACAGACCATCGATGGGGATCGAACCGGCCGAACGGAATGCCGGGTTGCCGAGGATCTTATTGCACTCGGCACCGCCCTTCCACTCTTCTTTCGATTGGCCGTGCTCAACCGGCACGTCGATCCACGGGATCAGCGAACCTGCCAACGGTGTGTTGCGGAAGTTCTTTTTCGGGAAAGCATCCGAACGGATGGTTTCTGCAACCTTGCGATCGATTTCCAGAATGGCCGACTTCGGATCAGCCAGTAGATCAGCCACCGATGCGTGGATCGACCCCATCTGGGCAATCAGTTCGCGCATATTCTGCGCACCCGCGCCCGAAGCGGCCTGATAGGTCATCGATGAGACCCAGTCAATCAGCTTATGCTCGAATAGGCCACCCAGGCCCATCAGCATCAAGGAAACCGTACAGTTACCACCGATCCAGTTCTTACCACCCTTGGCCAGGGCCGCATCGATCACGTCACGATTTACCGGATCCAGCACGATCACAGCATCATCGGCCATGCGCAATGCGGAAGCGGCATCAATCCAGTGACCGTTCCAGCCAGCGGCACGCAGTTTCGGATACACCTCTTTGGTGTAGTCGCCACCCTGACAAGTCAGGATGATGTCCATCTTTTTCAGGGCGTCGACATTGCTGGCATCCAGCAGCTTCTCACCGGAGGTCACACCACCAAATGCGGGCGCATCACCACCGGCATTCGAGGTTGAAAAGTACACCGGTTCAATGTGAGCAAAATCCTGTTCTTCCTGCATGCGCTGCATGAGGACCGAGCCCACCATACCGCGCCAACCGACCAGACCTACGCGTTGCTTTGCCATGTGAATTCCTCTACGTGTTTTATCGTTATATTGTTACAGCGCTGCCAGTACGGCGTCACCCATTTCGCGGGTCCCCACCTTACGGGTGCCTTCTTCATAGATGTCAGCCGTACGATAACCCTGAGCCAGCACAGTACGTACCGCATTCTCGATACGCACTGCTTCAGCTTCCAAGCCGAAAGTGTAGCGCAGGAGCATGGCGGCGGACAGAATTGTCGCCAGCGGGTTAGCAACGCCCTTACCTGCGATGTCCGGGGCAGACCCGTGGCAAGGTTCGTACAGACCCTTATTGTTCTCATCTAGGGAGGCCGATGGCAGCATGCCGATCGAACCGGTGAGCATCGATGCTTCATCCGACAGGATGTCGCCAAAGATGTTGCCGGTAACCATCACGTCGAACTGCTTGGGCGCGCGGACCAGTTGCATGGCCGCGTTGTCGACCAGCATGTGAGAGAGTTCAACGTCCGGGTATTCCTTGGCCACATCAATGACGATGTCACGCCAGAACTGGGTGCACTCGAGCACGTTCATCTTATCGACCGAACACAGCTTCTTGTTGCGCTTCTGGGCAGCACGGAATGCAACGTGAGCGATACGACGGATCTCACTCTCTGCGTAGATCATGGTGTTGAAACCCACCATCTGGCGACCCCATTCGGTATCACGTTCTTCAATGCCACGTGGCTGACCAAAGTAGATATCGCCGGTGAGTTCGCGCACGATCAGAATATCCAGACCCGACACCACTTCAGGCTTAAGCGAAGACGCATTGGCCAGTTCCGGGTAGAGAATCGCCGGACGCAGGTTGGCAAACAGGTTCAGGTGTTTGCGAATACCGAGCAGCCCACGTTCAGGGCGCTGTTCACGTGGGAATGTATCCCACTTGGGGCCGCCAACGGCACCCAGCAGAATGGCCTCAGCCGCTGCCGCCTTATCCCGGGTAGCAGCCGGATAAGGCTCGCCTGTAGCGTCTACGGCACAACCACCAAGCAGTGCGGTATCGAGTGTAATGTCGAGGCCGTCTTTCTTAAGTGCTTCAAGAACGCGGACAGCTTCGGCAGTAATTTCAGGACCAATGCCGTCACCCGGCAATACGAGAATGTTGCGAGACATAAATCAGTGCTCCGTATGACGACTTATTACTTGTTATAGAGCCACGGTTGTTCGTGGCGTCGACGATCTTCATAGGCATGAATCGCATCAGCATGACGCAGCGTCAGACCAATATCATCCCAACCATTGATCAGGCATTCCTTGCGGCTGGCATCCACATCAAAAGGAATTGCTTCACCATCCGGCTTGCGGATCACCTGATTTGGCAGATCCACCACCAGGCGATACCCCGGTGTCGCCAATGTTTCCATGAATAGACGATCCACCACCGGTGCCGGCAGCACGATCGGCAGAATGCCGTTCTTGAAACAGTTATTGAAGAAGATGTCCGCAAAGGACTCCGCAATGATGGCGCGGAAGCCATAATCCAGCAGTGCCCAAGGGGCATGCTCACGCGAGCTACCGCAACCGAAGTTCTTTCTCGTTAGCAATACCTGCGCACCCTGGAAGCGGGCATCGTTCAGAACGAATTGCGGATTCAGCGGACGATTACTCGAATCCTGACCCGGCTGACCCACATCCATATAACGCCACTCGTCAAAGGCATTGGGACCAAAGCCCGAGCGCTTGATCGACTTGAGGAATTGCTTGGGGATGATGGCATCCGTATCCACATTGGCACGGTCGAGCGGTGCAACGAGGCCATCGAGTACAACGAACTTATCCATTACAGCACCTCCCGCACGTCAACAAAGCGGCCAGCAATTGCCGCAGCCGCAGCCATGATCGGACTCACCAGATGGGTACGACCCGAGGGACCCTGACGCCCTTCGAAATTACGGTTCGAGGTCGAAGCACAGCGCTCGCCCGGCGACAGACGATCGGCATTCATGCCCAGACACATGGAACAACCCGGCTCCCGCCATTCGAAACCGGCGGCCTTGAAAATTTTGTCCAGACCCTCTTCTTCTGCCTGGCGCTTGACCAGACCGGAGCCCGGCACGACCAGTGCCAATTTGACATTAGCGGCAACAGAACGACCACGCACAATAGTAGCGGCCTGGCGCAAGTCTTCGATACGCGAGTTGGTGCAGGAGCCGATAAAGATCTTATCGACTGGCACACCAGCGATGGGCGTATTCGGGTTCAGGCCCATATAGGCCAGCGCCCGTTCCATGCCTTCGCGACGAACAGGATCCTGCTCTTTAGCCGGATCAGGAATCATCTCGTTAATGCCAATCACCATTTCAGGCGATGTGCCCCAGGTGACTTGGGGTTGAATCGTGCGTGCATCAAGCTCAACAACCTTGTCGAACTGAGCACCGTCATCACTATGCAGCGTGCGCCAGTAAGCTACGGCCTTATCCCAATCACTACCCTTCGGTGCAAACGGACGACCCTGGACGTAATTAATGGTGGTGTCATCAGCGGCCACCATGCCAGCACGTGCACCGGCTTCGATGGCCATGTTACAGATCGTCATGCGACCTTCCATCGACAAACCACGGATAGCACTACCCGCAAATTCGATGGCATAACCAGTACCGCCAGCAGTACCGATCTTGCCAATGATGGCGAGCACGATGTCTTTAGCGCCAACGCCTTTGCCAAGCGCACCTTCAACGCGGATGAGCATCGATTTGGATTTTTTCGAGACCAGTGTCTGGGTTGCGAGTACGTGTTCGACTTCGGAAGTACCGATACCGAATGCCAGCGCTGCGAAGGCGCCATGCGTTGATGTATGCGAGTCGCCGCAAACGACAGTCATACCTGGCAGCGTTGCGCCCTGCTCTGGCCCAACCACGTGAACGATACCCTGACGCGCATCCTTGAACGGGAAATAAGCCAGCGCACCGTTTGCGCGGATGTTGCTATCGAGCGTATCCACCTGCAGACGCGCAATTTCATCATCGATACAGGCGGTACCTTCAGCCTTGGCCCACCCGTCAGTTGGTGTGTTGTGGTCTACCGTGGCAACCACGGAATCAATACGCCAGGCTTTGCGGTTGGCCAGCTTGAGGCCTTCAAAAGCCTGCGGACTGGTCACTTCGTGAACCAGATGACGGTCGATGTAGATCAGCGCTGTGCCGTCTTCTTCCTGACGGACAACGTGGTTTTCCCACAATTTATCGTAAAGTGTTTTTGCCATGGCGAATTCCGTAGATGCAATGCCGTGCCAAGCACGGCCCAGAGCCGGAAATTATCGCACAAGGGGCGCGCTGTTTGGGGCTTCGGCCTGAGCAGATACACCCCGGGCGATACAGAACCAGCCGGCCAGCGCAAAGACCGACCCCAAGGTAAACGCCCAGCCCGCTCCCAGCGGCTCCCAGACGAGCCCGCTGACAATACCGCCGAACAAGCCGCCGCCACCAAATGACAGACTGGAATACAGCGCCTGGCCACGCGCATGGATATGTCCAGGGAACCATTGGTTGACCGCAGCAATGGCTGCCGCATGATGCACCCCAAAGGTCACACCATGCATGGTTTGGGCTATAAGCAACAAAACCAGCGATTCGCCGCCCCAGCCTATGAACAGAAAGCGGACAATGGCCACGGCATAGGTGGCCAGCAACAAGGCACGCAAGCTATAGCGCTTCATCAGAGGCGCCATGATCATGAATAGACCAATTTCTACCAGCACACCGAGGGACCAGAGCAAACCGATCATGCCTTTGCTATAGCCCAATGCATCCAGATGGATGGAATAAAAGACGTAATAAACGCCATGGGCTGAAGACATGAGAAAACAGGCCAACAGGAGCATCCAGACCCGGCGTTCACGCATCACAGAACCCAGCGATGCCAGCGCCTCATCGGCAGCCTCAGCTGCGCCGCTCCGAGGAATAGGCAGTCCTTCCGGCACCTTGAAGGCCATGATCAGAATGCCGATCAGGACCACAAACACCATAGCTGGCACATCACTAATGGGCAGCGCATCAAGCAATAAGCCGCCGAGCAGCACGGCCACAATAAAACCGACCGAACCCCAGACGCGGATCTGGCTATAGCGTTGATGTTGCGCGCCCAAATGGGCAAAGGTCAGGCTTTCCACCAGCGGCAACGAGGCGCTCCAGAAAAACGCCATCAGCGTCATCGGAACGAACATCAGAAGAAAGTTGTCGGTGAGGAAGAAGCCGGTAAAACCGACAGAGGCGCAAAGCGCAGATAGCCGGATAATGTCGACTCGCCGCCCGCGCTTATCAGCCAGCCACCCCCAGAATGTAGGCGCCAGTAGGCGCATGAGCTGCATCTGCGACATCAATAACGCGATGTCGGTAGCACTCAGGCTCAGCCCTTGCAGGTAGAGCGTGAAGTATGGGGAAAAAACACCGATGAATGCGAAGTAAAAAAAGTAATACAGCGAAAGCCGCCAGTAAGGGAGCGGCACGCCAGTCATCGGAACAGCATCGTCTTAATTAGCAGACAGTCGCTTAAGCATCCGGCGCCGAAGCCGGCACGGGCGGTAGACCCGAATCGACATCTGCGCACTGCGCACGATGCCGCAGCGCGTGATCCATCAACACAATCGCCATCATCGATTCGGCAATGGGTGTCGCACGAATCGCCACGCAAGGGTCATGACGACCGAAGGTCTCAACCATGACTTCTTCATTGCGGATATTGATACTGCGACGTGGCGTCCGAATACTGGAGGTGGGCTTGATGGCAATACGCGCCACAATGTCCTGCCCGGTGGTAATACCACCCAGGACGCCACCGGCGTTGTTGCTCAAGAAGCCCTGCGGCGTAATTTCGTCACCATGCTCGGTACCGCGCTGGGCAATTGAATCAAAACCAGCACCGATCTCTACGCCTTTGACGGCGTTGATTCCCATGAGGGCATGTGCCAGATCGGCATCAAAGCGGTCATAGACCGGCTCGCCCCAACCCGCAGGCACGCCACGGGCAGCCACCGTAATGCCACCGCCCACCGAATCGCCGTCTTTACGCAGGGCATCCATATAGGACTCCAGCTCGGGAACGATAGCGTTGTTGGGTGCAAAGAACGGGTTCTCGCGGATATCGTTGGCGGACACAAAGGGGATTTCTATCGGACCCAGTTGATCCATCCAGCCTAGAATAGTGATGCCGAAACGTTCGAATAGCCATTTACGGGCGATAGCGCCTGCTGCGACGCGTACTGCCGTTTCACGCGCTGAAGAACGGCCACCACCACGGTAATCCCGAATGCCGTACTTCTGCCAATAGGTATAGTCAGCGTGGCCCGGACGGAACTGCTCCGAGATATTGCCGTAATCTTTACTGCGCTGATCCTGATTGCGGATGAGCAAACCAATCGGTGCGCCGGTGGTCTTACCCTCGAAAACCCCCGACAAAATCTCGACTTCATCCGGCTCGCGACGCTGCGTCACATGCCGTGATGTACCGGGTTTACGACGATCCAGTTCTGCCTGGATATCTGCTTCGCAAATCGTCAATCCCGGTGGGCAGCCATCCACCACACAACCAATGGCTGGTCCGTGCGATTCGCCAAACGAAGTGACAGTAAACAGGGTACCGATCGTATTTCCGGACATAGGGTCTGATTTTTCTGAAATTTTTCTGAAATTTCTGGCGGCAAAACGCCTGAATTGGCACAAATTCTAGCACGCACTACGGCTCTTCCCTGTACCGGCAAGGCTTTGGATATGCTGTCCTGCAGCAAACATATTAACGGCGCACCTATCATGGCGTTGCCTTTGCTTAAGCCACAAAACCAGATCGTTCAACGCCCGAAAAATATTTTCAGACAGGTAAATCAAGGGGTTCCGAGAGCTCAACCCCGCAAGTCCTTGATACGTCTCGCTTTGACTTAAAACACTATATCTAGAGAAAAGTTTGAAGTTGAACACTAGATGTAGTAAATTTCAGTCATACCAATGTTTTCGTCTTCACCAAATATAAAACTGTTACGGACACAATAATGACAACCGAGACACACACCCTGCAGACAGCCGCTACCGCCCGTGCCGACCTGCCCGCCCAGGAAATCTGCACCGAAGTACTGATCGAAAAATACGCCAAGGGCAAAGAACAATCGATTCAGGAAGTGCGTGCTCGTGTAGCTCGTGCTCTGGCCAAGGTCGAAGACGAAAAGAATCGCACCAAGTGGGAATCCAAGTTCCTGTGGGCGCAAGAAAACGGCTTCGTTCCAGCTGGCCGTATTAATTCGGCAGCCGGTACCGATCTGCAAGCCACACTAATCAACTGCTTCGTGCAACCCGTGGGTGACTCGGTGGTTGAAACAGTCAATGGTCGTCCGGGGATTTACACCGCGCTGGCTGAAGCGGCTGAAACAATGCGTCGCGGTGGCGGTGTTGGTTACGACTTCTCGTCGATTCGCCCGCAAGGCGCCCGCGTTAAGGGCACGCACTCTCGCGCATCTGGCCCTGTGTCGTACATGCGCGTATTCGACCGTTCCTGCGAAACCGTGGAATCAGCTGGCGCGCGTCGTGGTGCCCAGATGGGTGTGATGCGTTGCGACCACCCGGATATCGAGCTGTTTATTCACGCTAAAGACAAGGGTGATCTGACCAACTTCAACATCTCGATCGGCGTGACTGACCCGTTCATGATGGCCGTTGAAGCCAACGATAACGTCGAACTGGTGCATATCGCTGAGCCGAATGAAGACATCCTGGCTGAAGGCGCGTACCAGCGCGAAGACGGCATGTGGGTCTATCGCAAAGTCCCCGCACGTGATCTGTGGGATCAGGTTATGCAGTCCACCTATGATCACGCTGAGCCAGGCATTCTGTTCCTGGATCGCATGAACAAGGACAACAACCTCAACTACTGCGAGCTGATCGAAGCAACGAACCCATGTGCTGAACAGCCGCTGCCACCTTACGGCTGCTGCTGCCTGGGCTCGATCGATCTGACACACTTCGTCAAAGATCCGTTCGGCGCCAAGGCTGAATTCGATTTCGCTGCTTTTGGCGAAGTGGTCAAAGTATCGACCCGCATGCTGGACAACGTACTCGACGCGACCCACTGGCCTCTGACCAACCAGCAACAGGAAGCCATGAACAAGCGCCGCGTTGGTCTGGGCTTCACGGGTCTGGGTGATGCCCTGTACATGCTGAAACTGCGTTACGACTCGCAAGAAGCACTGGCCATGGCCTCGAAGATCTCGGAGTTCATGCGCGACACCGCCTATATGACTTCAGTCGATCTGGCTAAAGAGCGTGGTGCTTTCCCGCTGTTCAACGCCGAGCTGTACCTGTCGGGCGGCAACTTTGCCTCGCGTCTGTCAAACGACGTCAAAGCAGAAATCCGCAAGCATGGTCTGCGTAACTCGCACCTGCTGTCGATCGCGCCTACCGGCACCATCTCGTTGGCTTTCGCCGACAATGCCTCAAACGGTATCGAACCGGCCTTCTCATGGACCTATACCCGCAAAAAGCGCATGGCCGATGGCACCATCAAAGAGTACGCCGTTGAAGACCACGCATGGCGCCTGTACCGCCACCTGGGCGGTGACGTCAACAACCTGCCAGACTACTTTGTTACCGCGCTGGAACTGTCAGCCAAGGCCCACAAAGACATGGTGGCCGCTGTTGCCCCGTACATCGACACATCAATCTCGAAGACAGTTAACGTACCTGCCGACTACCCGTACGAAGAATTCCAGGATCTGTACATGCAAGCCTGGAAGGCTGGTCTGAAGGGTCTGGCTACCTATCGCCCGAACAGCGTGCTGGGTTCGGTGCTGTCTGTTGACACACCGAAGCAAGAAGAAGAGAAGAAGCAGCCGCAAGACTTCGTCACTGGCGATGCCAACCGTCGTCTGCACATCAAGGATCTACCCGCACCTGTTCTGTCTTCGCTGCGTTGGCCAAACCGCCCTAACCTGCCGGAAGGCAACCTGGCCTGGACCTACATGATTGACGGTCCGTTTGGTAAGTTCGCCCTGTTCGTCGGCCACGTCGAACAAGAAGCCAAGAACTGGCCATTCGAAGTCTGGGTCAACGGCCCGGATCAACCGCGCGGCTTGGGCGCTGTGGCCAAGACCCTGTCGATGGACATGCGTGCCAACGACCCAGCCTGGCTGAAGCTGAAGCTGGATTCGCTGTCGAACACGCCGTCTGCCGGTGAGTCTTTCGACATGGCCTTCCCACCAAATGGTGAACGTCAGCTCATGTCATCGTCTGTCTCGGCTTTCGCACAACTGGTGCGTTTCCGCGTCGAGCAACTGGGCTGGTTCAAGCAAGACCTGCCAACCCCAGTGTTTGATGCACTGATGAGCGCCAAAGAGCCGAAGACCGGTACCGATGGCACCCTGTCGTGGACTGTCGATATCTACAACCCGAATACCGGTGAAGACTTCGTGCTGGGCCTGAAGGAAATCACCCTGCCGGATGGCGTAAGCCGCCCATACTCGATGTGGCTCTCGGGTAACTACCCACGTGCTCTGGATGGTCTGTCCAAGCTACTGTCGACCGACATGCGCGTCATCGATCCGGCCTGGATCGGCATGAAGCTGCGCAAGCTGCTGGACTACCCAGAACCACTGGGCGACATGCTGGCCTTCGTGCCGGGTTCGCGTAAGCAACAGACTTACCCATCGACAATTGCCTACCTGGCACACTTGATCCTGCATCGCTACGCCATGCTCGGCATCCTCGATGAAAACGGCTTCCCGCTGAAGCAGATGGGTATTTTGCAAGCCCCGACTGAAGAAGGTGCTGTTAAGCCTGTTCAGGGCAAGCTATGCGGCGAGTGTGGCAACACCACCATGATCCGCAAGGATGGTTGTGACTTCTGCACCGCCTGCGGCGCCGTAGGCACCTGCGGCTAAACGCTAAGTAAAGCCCAACAAAAAGCCCCGGAGGTTAAACTCCGGGGCTTTCTACTTTTGACG
>ERZ1034363.438-NODE-438-length-29104-cov-4.857650_pt1 | contig 29104 bp, 27 predicted proteins | sample MGYA00520616_ERZ1034363 | MGnify/ENA primary metagenome ERZ1034363 (study PRJEB33736, sample SAMEA104284506) | Azolla filiculoides | biome: Urban; feature: Water surface; material: Ditch water | place: Netherlands | collected 2015-10-28 | depth 0-0.1 m ... | reverse complement strand
CATGGTGCGCTTGTAGGTGGCGGCGAGTCGTTCACGATCATCGCCGAGATATTCAACCCAGCTCAGGCGCAAGCCGCGTTGGCCGAGCATGGCGACGATGCGTTCGAAATGCTTGTCCTGACGTTTGCCGGAAAGGATTTCGTCGCCGATGATGACGGCGCCAAAAGTGCGAGTCATAGATGATCTCCCAAAATGGTGACGAGGGCGCCGTCGCGCGTGCGGCGCAGGGCTTCGAGCCCGTAATGGACGAATGAAAGGGCGGTGATCGCCGGCACCAGCAGGCCGAGGATGGGAATGTGGGCGAGCAGGGACATGGTCAGGCCGAGCATGAATAGCGGGGTTTTGTGGCGCTGTTTCAGATCGCGCCATTCATCTTCGGTGGCGTGCATCGACAGCGCATCGTAGGCGAAGGTGCGGCGATTGAGCCAGGCCATGAGCAGCATCGGCAGGATCAGCGAAAGTCCGGGAATGAGCCAGAGCGGCAGGGTGATCAGCCAGGCGGCGATAAATAAAATCGAGGCCAAAACACTGTTGACCGTAGCCGCCGTGAAACTGTCGGCCCCCATCGGCGCGATGTCCTGATATTCCGTGCGCGCCAGATGATTCAGCATCAGCGGCAGGATGATGATCGCGGCGAGCAGCGAGGCGGTCAGGTAGGCGGCGGCGAAGATGGCCATCCAGCCGCCAAGGTAGGCCAGCGCGTAGGCCGGCCAGACCAGACCCCAGCTGATCAGCAGCGTCATGGGCGGGTAGGCGAGCATTTGCTCGACCAGCAGGCCTAGGCCCCAGAGGGCGAAGCCGGCAGTGAAAATGAGTGAAACCAGCGCCGGAATCAGCACGTAGAGCCAGATTTTCCCCTGGCGCAAACTGGCCAGCGTGCGAGTGAGTGCGAGCATGACATCAGCCATGTTGAATTCCTTCCCATTGTTTTTGCAGACGCTTGCTGGAAACCGGCGTCGGCGTTTTCAATTCCTGCGCAAACAGGCTGACGCGCAATTCTTCCAGCAACCAGCGGAACTGGTCAATTTGCGGGTCGTTGGTGCCCAGTTTGGCCAACTGGATGGCGCGTCGTTCATAGTGCGTCCATAAAGGCGTGTATTCAGCGAGCAAACGGGCATCGCGCGCCGGGTCACTCTTCAATTTATCAAGCCGAACCTGCACGGCTTTGAGATAGCGCGGGAAATGTTGCAAGCGCTCGAATGGCGTTTCGGCGATGAATTGTTTGCTGATCAGGCGTTTGATCTGGGCTTCGATATCCTGCGTTGCCGCGGTGTGCACCTTGAAAGCCGGCAACTTCTTGACCACCGCTTGCCATTCGCTCAGCACGGTGCCGACCAAGCGGCAGACCTCCTGCATGATCAACCCGAGCCGCGCCTTGCTGTCGCCGCACCGGCTCCTGAAAGCGTTCGGCGTCGTCGGCAGCGGCTCGCTCAGGCAGGCGCGCTCGAAAGTCAGGGCGACGATCTGGTTCTTCAGGTCGTCGGCGCTGCCCAGCGCCATGTATTGCATGGCCATCTGGCTCAGGCCGGGGATGTTCTTGTCGAAATACTTCACCTGATCGCGGAACTGCAGCATGAACAGACGGAGCAGGCCAGCCCGATGTTCGGCGGCAGCCTCTTCGGCCGAGTCGAAGACCTTGAGACTGACGCTCTCCCCTTCGTCGGTCAGGGCCGGATAGCCGATCACCGTCTGGCCGGCAACAGGCACCTCCATGAGTTCGGGCAACTCGCCGAAGGTCCAGTCCGTCAGATTGGTGAATTCGGACGGCGTTTCGTGCAACTCGGCGAACTCCTGCTTGGCCTCCCGCCCCCACTCGGCGCGTAAGGCGACCAGACTGCGGTTCATGTCGAGTTGCCGGCCATGTTCGTCGATCAGCTTGTAGTTCATCGAGAAATGCAAAGGCAGCGCGTCGGGCCGGAAGGAATCCGGCGTAACGGCCCAGCCGCGCGCATTCAGCCCGCGTGCTTCGAGAATATGCTCGATCAGCGGCCCGATCAGGCCCTGGTTCATCTTCTTGTCGTTGCCGGCCACCGCCGCCATGAACTCCTCGACGAACTCGGGCACCGGCACCACTTTCGCTCTTATCTTCTGCGGCAGGGTCTTGATCAACTGCACCAGCTTTTCCTTGAGCAGGCCGGGCACCAGCCATTCCATGCGCAGGACCGGAATCTGGTTCAACTGCGCCAGCGGCAGGGTCAGAGTCACGCCATCGCGCGGCGAACCGGGCTCGAAGTGGTAACTCAGGGCGTAATCGACGCCGCCGACCTTGAGGTGATGCGGGAAAGCTTCCGTCGTCACACCTGCCGCCGAATGGCGCATCAGGTCGTCCTTGGACAGGAAGAGCAGCTTGGCGTTCTCGCGTTCGGCTTCCTTGCGCCAGTGATCGAAGGTCGCGCCGTTGTGGATGCCCTCGGGAATCAGCGAGTCGTAGAAGGCAAAGATCAGTTCATCATCAACCAGCACATCCTGCCGGCGCTGCTTGTGTTCGAGATGTTCAATCTCGCGAATCAGCTTCTGGTTGTGCTGGAAGAAGGGCCAGCGTTTGGCGAAAGCCTCGTCGATTTCCTCGCCGACCAGACCCTGACGGATGAAAATTTCCCGCGCCTCGGTCGGTGCCATCGGGCCGTAATGAATGCGCCGCTTGGGATTGATGACGACACCGTAAAGCGTCGTGCGCTCCCAGCCCGAGACCTGCATGGACTTCTTTTCCCAGTGCGCATCGAAGTAGCTGCGCTTGACAAGGTGAGCGCCCACTTTCTCCAGCCAGTCCGGTTCGATGCGAGCGACGCAGCGGCCGAAGAGGCGCGTCGTCTCGGTTATCTCGGCCGCCATGATCCACTTGCCAGCCTTCTTCTGTAGCGGCGACGAGGGATGGATCAGATAGCGGATGCCGCGCGCGCCGAGATAGAAACCTGACTCGTCGGCCTTGCAGCCGAGGTTGCCGAGCAAGCCGGCGAGCAGGGCCTGATGGATGGCGTCGTAGGTACCGGGCAGGTCGCTTTCCTTCCAGCCAAGTTCGGTCACCATCGCATGCAACTGTCCATGCACCTCGCGCCACTCGCGCAGACGGAGGTAGGACAGGAAATGCGCGTGGCAGGAATCGATCAGCTGCTTGTTCGACTTCTTGTGCTCGACGGCATTCTGGAACCAGTTCCACAACTTCCACCAGCCAAGGAATTCCGACTTCTCGTCGACAAACAACTTATGTTTTTCGTCAGCCGCCTGCTGACGCTCCTGCGGCCGTTCACGCGGGTCCTGCGCCGACAGTCCGGCGGCGATGACCATCACTTCCTTCAAACAACCGAGATCACGCGCCGCAACCAGCATGCGGCCAATCCTTGGGTCGAGCGGCAGCTTGGCCAGCGACGCGCCAATCGGCGTCAGCACGTTATCGTCATCAAGCGCACCAAGTTCCTGCAGGAGCGCATAGCCGTCGGCAATCGCCTTGGCCGGCGGCGGCTCGATGAACGGAAAGCTCTCGACATCGGTCAGGCGCAGCGACTTCATGCGCAGGATGACGCCGGCCAGACTGGAGCGGAGAATTTCCGGATCGGTGAAAGGTGGCCGGGCGTTGAAATCAAGTTCGTCGTAGAGACGAATACAGACGCCCGCCGCGACCCGGCCGCAACGACCCGCCCGCTGCCGCGCTGCCGCCTGCGAGACTTTCTCGATCTGCAACTGCTCGACCTTGTTGCGGTAGGAGTAACGCTTGACGCGGGCCAGCCCGGTGTCAATCACATAACGGATACCCGGCACGGTGAGCGAAGTTTCCGCCACGTTGGTCGCCAGCACGATGCGCCGCTGACCGCCCGAGGGCTTGAAAATGCGGTCCTGATCACCGGCCGACAGGCGCGAGAAGAGGGGCAGGATTTCCGGCGCATGCGCCGAGGACAGCCCCGGCCGGGCCAGCGCGTGCTTGCGCAAGGCTTCTGCCGCCTCGCGGATTTCCCGCTCGCCGGGCAGGAAAACCAGGATGTCGCCACTGCCCAGCCGCGCCACTTCGTCGGCCGCATCGACAATCGCGTCGTAGAGATCGCGCTCGTCGTCCTTCTTCTCCAGATCCTCGACCGGCCGGTAACGCACCTCGACCGGGTAGAGACGGCCGGACACCTCGATCACCGGCGCCGGCTTGCCGTGCTGGGCGAAATGCTGCGAAAAACGCTCGGCATCGATGGTCGCCGAGGTAATGATGACCTTGAGGTCGGGCCGCTTGACCAGCAGCTGCTTGAGATAGCCGAGCAGGAAATCAATATTCAGGCTGCGCTCATGCGCCTCGTCGATGATGATCGCCTCGTAGGCGTTCAAATAGGGATCAGACTGCGATTCGGCGAGCAGGATGCCGTCGGTCATGAGCTTGACCCAGCTCTCCGGGCTGGACCTGTCCTGAAAACGGATCTTGACGCCGACACCGGCCCCGACCTGGGTCTTCAACTCCTGCGCCAGCCGCGTCGCCACCGAGCGCGCCGCCAGGCGACGCGGCTGCGTATGGCCGATCAGGCCGCGCGCGCCGAGGCCGAGATCGAGACAAATCTTCGGCAACTGCGTCGTCTTGCCCGACCCGGTTTCGCCGCAGACGATGACCACCTGGTTTTTAACGATCAAATCGGCAATATCGGCGCGGCGCTCATTGACCGGCAGGTCACTCTGAAATTCCGGCTTGGGCAGGCGGGCGCGGCGCTCGGCAACGGCAGCTCGCGAACGCTCCAGCAGCCCCCCCAGATCAGCCTGAAGCTTGTCGCGCTTATCCCCGGTTGAGCGCAGCAATTCGCGCTGCATGCCGCGCACGCGCTTGAGATCGCTGCTCAGGCAGAGGTGTTCAACAGTTTCGGCAGGGCGGGCAGGTTTGTCTTTTTTCATTCACGGGAACGGCAAATCGGGACCCGGATTTTACCGCGCCAAAGCGGCCTCTAAGGGACTTCCTGTCAACCCTGTCTGGTTTTAAGTCCGGCCGTCAGGCCGGTTTGTCTTCTTTGGTCAAGACGTATCGATGGGCATAGTCGCTCTCGGTTTGTTCTGGATCGCGCTGCTAACAGTAGTGTTGTGCTGGACAGGAACAGAGCAGACTGTCATCCCTCTAACCGGCCTTGTTCAGCGCACGCATGCGCTGGGCCATGCAATAAACCGCTCCGGTGGGCCTTAGTCACTCATCGTCACGACCCAGGTTCGGAGGATCAATCCTCACCCGTGAATGGTCGGCGCAGGCTGCTTTCCAGGCTCTCCACCGGCCGGTCTGACCTGTGGTGTCTTGCACTGCACTTATGCAGTCGTTCGCGCTCCGTTTCAAAATCGGTGATTAGGTTCAGTTGTTCGGTTGATGACGCTCCGCGGCAGACTTATCCACGGGCGCGCTCGCCAAAGTGCGCCTCACACGCTGGCGGCGGCGAGCGCGGCGGTGGATAAGTCGTAATCACCGGCCTCCTGTCTGTCATCCGGACGGACATTTGCATGTGCAGCTTCCCAGTCCTTGTAGGCATCGGCGTTGTAAGCCTCCCCACGGGTAATCATTGCCCACACCTGTCGCGCATGTTTGTTGGCAATCGCTACGGCCGCCTTGTGATAGCCAACCCGGTCGTTGAGCTTGACATCCATAGCTGAAGTCTGTTCAGCGTGTCCGGTTTGTTCTTTTGTAGCCGCAACGCGGCTTGCAGGACGCAGCGTGCCCCCTGAACCAGAAGACTGCGCAGATAGGCATCGCCGCGCCGGGTGATGGCCCCCAAATGCGTTTTGCCACCGCTCCCATGTTGTCGCGGAGTGATGCCGAGGCTCGCGGCGAACTGACGACCGTTCTTGAACTGACGTGCATCACCGACCGTGGCAACGAGCGCATCGGCCGTGAGCGGTCCGATTCCCGGCCGGCTTCGCAGGCGAGCCACCGCTGGATCACTCATGCTTTGCTGAGCAATTTGCCGTTCGCATTCGATCAGGCGTTGATCCAGTATGTCGATTTGCGCGCGGACGCTTTGCGCCATCAACTGGATGCTCTGCGGATAGGCGGTATCACTTTCCAACTCCGCCAATTTGCGCCGGATCTTGGCCGCGCCGAGTTCCACGACAATGCCAAACTCCGAGAGCAATCCACGGATCCGGTTGAATAGCGCCGTTCTCTCAGCCTTCCACCCTTCACGCAAGCGGTGCCAGGCTAGCCGTTGCTGCTGCTCTTCTGTTTTGATCGTAACAAAGCGCATCCCAGGTGCGTGCAATGCCGTGAGTACCGCTTCGGCATCTCGGGCGTCGTTCTTGATACGCTGGTTTTTTCGGTACGGCCGAACGAACTCGGCGGCGATGAGCCGGGGTTCGAGACCGAGTGCCTGCATCGTACGGCCCCAACTGTGGGCAGAACTGCATGCTTCCATCGCCACGACCGTGCCCGTTGGCAAGGTGCGCAGCCACTTCAGAAAATCGCCGCCTTTCAATATCGATGAGCGGCTGCCGTGGCCACGGCTATCTCCCTCGCAAATGGCAAAAATGGATTTTGCCAAGTCAATTCCAATTGTCGTAGCATTCATTTGGACTTCCCCTTTCTGCAATTCAGATTGACTGTAAGAAATTCAATCTTGGCACATTGATGCCGGTTGGCTTAGGCCACCAGCGGAATGTGGGAAGTCCTCTTTATAGTCACTCTGTGCCGAGACGAAAAATGTGACCCAGGCGGGCGGGCTTATGCCGTGCCGATAGCCATCAACCGCAAGACTTGGGTACAAGGCTTCCCCTCGGTCTATACTTCGCGCATATTCTGCCCCGACAAAACCATGGCCATTATCCGCTGCAACAAATGCACTCAGCTCGCCGAGCAGCCTGACAACCTAGCAGGACAAAGTATTGCTTGCCCCCAATGCGGCACCCCGGTAGCCGTCCATTCAACCCTGTTCTTCATCGAGAAACTGCTCGACAAGTACTTTACTGCACAGCGCGAGGTCATCCGCCTGAAAGCGCCCGCTGCATCAAGCAAGGCTATTTCCCCGGAAGCCGAACCGACAAATTCGCCACCATCCGACGTCGATCTGGCCAATACCGACTTCCTGGCTACCGAATTGCAGCACGGGCCGATTTACGACTGGTTTCACAAGAAGCTGATCAAGGTTCAGGCCAACATGCGCGGGGTCGACACCAGCGGCTTTTTTGATGAGGTTGCCGAAACTATCGGCGGCAACTTCGACGTACTCAAGGAAGTACTCGAACGCATTCGCTGGTCGCAGCAGAAGGAACACGCAAGCACCACGATCCACCTCGACAAGAAGTCGCCGAACGATGCCAAAGCCATTTCGGCTTTCTGTCAGCAGCTTTACGACTTTTCCTTTGTCGCCAAGTGCTTCCATAACAAGCCAGAAAACAATGTGCGTCTGATTTTGCAAACGGCACCGACCATACGCGATTTCTTTAACGGCGAATGGCTGGAATGGCACGCGCTAATGACTAGCCTGCGCTACGCCAAGGAGCGCAAACGCCGTTTTTCCTGCACACGAGGACTGAATCTCACTCTGGCCAACGGTGATCCGTACGAGCTTGACGTTTTCATGCTTATCGACGGCAATCTGCCAATCTGCATTGAGTGCAAGAGCGGCGAATTCCGCCAGAACCTCGATCGCTACCTGGCCTTGCGCAAACGACTCGGCCTGGATGCCCGACAATTCGTGATGTGCATTACTGGCCTTAGCGACGATAACGCTAAAGCCTTTTCAGCAATGTACGACCTCACTTTCGTCAACGAGCGTGGCCTCTCCACACACCTCGGGCGCCTCTTCTGAACCTAGCCAGATAGTGCGCACTAAGCAGCATTCGATACGCTAGCTCCCCAAAAGCAAAAACGCCGCCCCGGAGGACGGCGTTTGCTGATGCAAGCTGTCGCTTACTTCTTGACGCCCATCCACTGGGCGTTCTTGCCGTCACTGGTCTTTTCGCAGACAACCTTGACACCGGAAATCGCGGCCATGGTGCCGACGGATTCAAATTTGCCCGCATCACCGTTGTAGCACTGCGGAACCTTCACGACGGGGGCCGGGGCGGCAGGTGCGGCGGCGGCCGGAGCCGGCGCGGCGGCGGGTGGCGTGGTCTGCGTGGCACAGGCAGTCAGCGTGAGGGCAAGAGCGGCGGCAATGATCAAGGAACGCATGGCAATCTCCAATGGGGTGATGAAAGAGGATGGACGGATTGTCTTACGCCAATGTTTCAATTTCGTTTCACCCCGCGAATGAACTCAAGACTTGGCCGCACCACTCTTGATTGCATCTGACTGGAACCGTTTTACAAAGACACTGACTAAATCCATTACATTGTTGAAAAATTCGGCGTACTGTCGAAAACTCGGCAGTGCAGCGGCTTTTTGAGATGAGTCGCATGCCCGCTGCGCAATATTGTCCCGGAAGGAAAATGGCTTCATGACAACGATTGGGGAAGATGCGATTGAAAGAATGGCTCGTGATCACGAGCGGATGCTGGATATCATTGACCGCATCCGCAGCGTCTGCTCGCACCCCGGCGAAACCGCCAGTTGCACCGGTTGCCCGAGTACGCAGCAGGGCGTGTGCCACGGAAATGTCGAACAACTGACCCGCTCATTTACCGAAAGTACGCTCAAACATCTGCTCATCGAGTCAATGCTGATGGATGAACGGGTACCGGCAGCTCACCGCAGCGCACACAATCAGGCGCACACGGACATTGCTCGACAACTCAAGAGCATTCGTGTCGTATTTTCGGAAGATAAAAATTGCGTCCTGGCGGTTGAAGGCATCGAACGCATCCACCAAACCCTGCTCACCCACTTCAGGGATTACGACGCCCCACTGGAGTCTTATCTGGCTCAATCCACCCTGCAAGCCCAGGCTTAACAGCGCATAGGGCGGAGATGTATTACGGCGAGCGCTTCAATGCCTGGACGCACCTGCTTGGCACGCTGTTCGCCCTGACCGGGGCAATCTGGCTGACTGTCGCCGCAAGCGCTGGCGGAGACACCGTCAAGACAGCCAGTGTGACCGTCTATGGCATCACGCTTGTCCTGTTGTACAGCATCTCTACCATCTATCACAGCGTACACGGCCCGTTCAAACGCATCCTGCGCAAGCTCGACCATCTTTCGATCTACCTGCTGATCGCCGGCAGCTATACGCCCTTCTGCCTGATCAGCCTGCGCGGCCCGTGGGGCTGGTCGCTGTTCGGCATTATCTGGACACTGGCCGTCATCGGCATGTTGCAGGAAATCAAGCCTCGCTCGGAAGCGCGCACCCTCTCGCTGGTCATTTATGCGGTGATGGGCTGGATCGTGCTGGTTGCCGTCAAACCGCTTCTGGCCAGCCTCGGCATGGCCGGATTTTTATGGCTGGCGGGCGGCGGCGTGTTCTACACCGTCGGCATCATCTTCTTTGCCTTCGACGAACGCTTCCGCCACTGGCACGGCATCTGGCACCTGTTCGTGATTGCCGGCAGTCTCATGCACTTCATCGCCATCCTGCTCTACGTGATCTGAAAGATCGTCGCCGATGGATGCTGGCCAGGCCCTCACTCAGGAGCGGCGGTCCTGCGGATTCCATGAAAACAGTGAGCGGGCCGCATCGTTCATGCGCGCCAGAGCCGGCTCGATGTCCATTGCGTAGGGCACCGGCCTCGACTGCGGGTTCCAGGCGAACAAGGGACGCAGCATTTCGCCAAGCACGTGAGCACCCGCCAGGGCGCTGCCGGCAGCAAGCTGGGCTACGAGTGCCGAGCGTTCGGCAAACAGCGCATTCAGGCGCTGGATTTCTGCCGCACGCAGTTCGCGCGCTTGTTGTTCGATGCTAGGGATGTCGATGGGGGTCATGATTTACTCCTTTTTGTTGCAACGCAACATTGCATGACCGAAGTCTAATTGCCAAAAGAATGAATAACAATGGCGCCATTTGGCAAAACATTTGTGAAATTTCGTCCATAATCAGCTTATGGATCGTGCCGCCGAGATGACTGCCTTTGTCCGCACCGTGGAAACCGGCGGGTTTTCTGCGGCTGCCCGCGAGATGGGGCTGACGCCTTCGGCCCTCTCCAAGCTGGTCAGCCGCCTGGAAGACCGTCTCGGCGCCCGCCTCCTGACCCGGACGACCCGTCGCCTGCAACTAACCGTCGAGGGCGAGGCGTTCTTCAATCGGGCCCGCCCCATCCTGACAGCGATGGATGAAGCCGAAGGCGAAGTCGCCGAAGCCGGCACCCATCCCCGCGGCACGCTGCGCCTGCACTGCGGCTCGGCTTTCGGCATGCACCAGTTGACGCCGGCGATTCCCCGGTTTCTCGACAAGCACCGTGACATCGAGCTTGAAATCACCATCAACGACGAGCCGCCGGCACCGTCCGACGACCGTTTCGACCTGACGATACGCATCGGCACACTGGAAAGCTCGTCGACCGTAGCCCGCCGCATCTGCAACCTGGAGCGGGTCATTTGCGCCGCCCCGGCCTACCTCGAGCGCTTCGGCACGCCGCGCACCCCGGACGAGCTGCAACAGCACAACTGCCTGTGGATCACCACCCTGCCCGCATTGCGCCGCTGGCCTTTCGACACCGATGACGGCATCCGGGTCGTGCACATCGGCGGCAATGTCGTCGCCAACAATGCCGAATCAGTGCTGCAACTGGCCATTGCCGGGGTCGGCATCACCCGCCTGACCGATGTCATTGTCGACCAGGCGATACGCCGCGGCGCGCTGATCCCGATTCTCACCAACTGGCACCATGTCGAACCCGTGCCGCTGTTCGTCACCTACCCGAGTGGTCGCCACCTGGCCCCCAAGGTCAGGGTCATGGTGGATTTTCTGGTTGAAGAATTTGGCCGTGCGCCCTGGCGGGTCTAGCCGGCTAACCTACTCGGCTCAGGACCAGATACGCGTCGCGCCGACCGTCAGCAGGCCGAGATAAGTCGCCGTCAGCGACCCGGCCAGATGTACCGAGGCGAGGCCGATGGCCCAGGCCGGCTGGCCGGCGAGCAGGCGCTCGACGACCTCAGCCGAAAAGGTGGAAAAAGTTGTCAGCCCGCCGAGAAAGCCGGTAATGGCAAACAGCTTCCAGGCCAGCGGAAAATGCGTGTTCAGGTGGAACAACCCGACCGCTACGCCGACCAGATAACCGCCAATGACATTGGCCGCCAGGGTGCCGAGCGGCAGGGCGACAAATAGCGGATTGAGCGCCAAGCCGAGAAACCAGCGCGCCCACGCCCCCAGGGCGGCACCGCAGCCGATAGCCAGGAAATTGAGCGCAGAAAGGTTGTGCCAGGCAGACATGCTTTGAATTTTAGCGGTTTCAGGGCACCAACCGTTAAAATGGCGTGATTGAAATCCGAGGTTTTACCGTGAGCAGCCCCAAACCGCCCGCCAATACGCCAGCCCCCGCCGCAAATTTCATCAGGAACATCGTTGAAGCCGACCTCGCCGCCGGCAAACATGCCCAGCGCCACTGGGCCGGCCGGCCCGGTACGGCAGCTGATCACGCCGCTGCGCCGCTCGATGCGGCCAAGTTGCGCACGCGTTTTCCGCCCGAGCCGAACGGCTACCTGCACTTCGGTCACGCCAAGTCCATCCTGCTCAATTTCGGCCTCGCCCAGCAATACGGCGGCCGCTGCCACCTGCGCTTCGACGACACCAACCCGGAGAAGGAAGACCAGGAATACGTCGACTCGATCATCGACGCGGTCAAATGGCTGGGCTGTTCGTGGGAAAAGGGCGGCGAAACCAATCTTTACTACGCCTCCAACTATTTCGACTGGATGCTGCAATCGGCTGAAGCGCTGATCAAGGCCGGCCACGCCTATGTCGACAGCCAGTCGGCCGAGGAAATGCGCGCCAACCGCGGCACGCTGACCCAGCCGGGCAAGAACTCGCCCTTCCGCGAGCGCTCCGTCGCCGAGAACATGGATTTGTTCAAACGCATGCAGGCCGGCGAATTTGCCGACGGTACGCACATCCTGCGCGCCAAAATCGACATGTCCGCGCCCAACATCAATCTGCGCGACCCGGCCATCTACCGCATTCGCCACGCCACGCACCACAATACCGGCGACAAGTATTGCGTGTACCCGATGTACACCTTCGCCCACCCCATCGAGGATGCGCTGGAAAACATCACGCATTCGATCTGCACCCTCGAATTCGAAGACCAGCGCCCGTTCTACGACTGGCTGCTCGAACGCCTCGCCGAAGCCGGCCTGTTGCAGCGCCCCCTGCCGCAACAGATCGAGTTCTCGCGCCTCAACCTGACCTACGTCGTGCTCTCCAAGCGGAAGCTCATTCAGCTCGTTGATGAAAAGCACGTTTCCGGCTGGGACGATCCGCGCATGCCGACGCTCGTTGGAGCCCGCCGTCGCGGTTATTCGGCCGACGGGTTCCGCCTGTTCATGGAGCGCGTTGGCGTTACCAAGAACGATTCGCTGATCGACTACGTGCTCTTTGAAGACGCCATGCGCGAAGTCATGAACGAATCCGACCCGCGCCGCATCGCCGTGCTCGACCCGGTCAAGCTGATCATCGACAACTACCCGGTCGGTCAGGTCGAGGAATGCTTCGCCCCCAACCACCCGCTCCACCCCGAACTCGGCCAGCGCAGCATCCCCTTCAGCCGCGAACTGTGGATCGAGGGCGAGGATTTCATGGAAGTCCCGAGCAAGGGCTTCCGCCGCCTCTTTCCCGGCAACATGGCCCGCCTGCGTTACGGCTACGTCGTCGAATGCACGGGCTGCGACAAGGATGAACACGGCAAGGTCATCGCCGTCCATTGCAACTACCTGCCCGAGACCAAATCCGGCACACCGGGCGCCGACAGCGTCAAGGTCAAGGGCAACCTGCACTGGGTCTCGGCCGCTCACGCCTACCAGGCCGAGGTTCGTCTCTACGAACGCCTGTTCAAGGTGCCGGCACCCGGCGCCAGACGCGAAGGCGATGCGCCCGAACTGGAGCGCGACTTCCTCGACGACCTCAACACAGCGTCGAGCCAGACGATCACCGCCCAGCTCGAAAGCTGCCTGAAGGACGCCCAGCCGGAAGAGCGCTTCCAGTTCGAGCGCCACGGCTACTTCGTCGCCGACCGCGTCGATTCAAAACCGGGCGCCCCGGTCTTCAACCGGGCCGTGACGCTCAAGGATTCGTGGGACAAGGCGAGCTAAACGATGGGTGGTGGATGGGGCTGCCCGCACGAGGTCAATGATCGTTGCCTCAAGATCAACAACCTGCCTTGCAACCCGGGCATGAAGGGCTGCGAGCTCGCCGGCCGCTACCGCTTCGCCGACGAGAGCAAGAACACCCGTTACTGGGAGAAAAAGGCGCGTGCCGACACGCCCGCACCGGTGCAGCCCGCCCCCGCCGCTGAAGACGGCCAACCGGATTAAGTCATGCCCCGCGACGTCGAACAACTCGGCCAGGTCTTCACACCACCCAACGTGGTGGCCTTCATGCTCGACCTGTGCGCGAACACGGGGCGGATACTCGAACCCTCGGCCGGCGACGGCGCCTTTTTCAATGAATTGAAGGCGAGAAAAGCCGATTGCGTCGGCATCGAAATCGACCCGCGCGTCGCGCCCGATGGTGCGCTGGTCCGTGACTTTTTCAGCTACCCGCTCAGCGAACAGTTCGACAGCATCATCGGCAACCCACCTTACGTCCGCTTTCAGGACGTCGATGCCCGCACGAAAAAGCGCCTGAAATCGGAACTCTTCGATGCCCGCAGCAACCTGTTCCTGTTCTTCATCGAAAAGTGCATCCGCCACCTCAAGCCGGGCGGCGAACTGGTCTTCATCGTGCCGCGCGAGTTCATCAAGCTGACCGCCGCCAAAAAACTTAATGCCTGGCTTTACGCCCAGGGCAGCATCACGCATTTTTACGAGACCGGCGACGTCCGTGTCTTTGGCGACCACACGCCGAACTGCGCCATTTTCCGTTTCGAAAAAGGCCGCACCGATCGCCATATGGCCGACGGCCGCCGCTTTGTCGAAGCCGATGGTCAACTGATGTTCCTGCGCGACGATCACAGCGTACGCTTTGCCGATGTCTTTGCTGTCAAGGTCGGCGCCGTTTCGGGTGCTGACCTGATTTACACCCACCCCAAGGGCAATATGGAGTTCGTTTGTTCGAAAACCGTGGAAACCGGCGAAACCCGCCGCATGCTCTATGGCATCAAGCACCCGCATCTCGACAAGCACAAGGACGAACTGCTCGCCCGCCGGGTCAGGACTTTCGACGAAAGCAACTGGTGGCAATGGGGTCGGCATTTCCCGATAAACCTGAAACCGCGAATCTACGTCAATGGCCGCACGCGCAAGGCCGAACCCTTCTTCCTGCATGACTGCAACGCCTTCGACGGTTCGGTCCTCGCCCTGTTTCCAAAAAATGAACGTATCGCCCGGCGTGACCTGATCGAATGCACGATGATGCTCAACCGCGAAGTCGATTGGCAGCAACTCGGCTTCGTCTGCGACGGCCGCTTCCTGTTCACCCAGCGCAGCCTGCAGAATTGCCTGTTGCCAGAAAAATTCTCCCGTTACTTACCGTCTGAAAAGTCCAAGGACGTCGCATGACCTTTATCGAACAACTGACTGCCGCCTGGCAAAAAAACAATTCCCTGCTCTGCGTCGGCCTCGATCCCGACACGGCCAAGTTCCCGGCCCACCTCAAGGGCCGCGACGACGCCATCTTCGAGTTCTGCGCCGCCATCGTCGACGCCACGGCCGATCTCGTCTGTGCCTTCAAGCCGCAGATCGCCTACTTCGCCGCCCGCCGGGCCGAAGACCAGCTCGAAGCGCTGATCGCCCACATCCACGAGAAGCACCCTGGCATCCCGGTCATTCTCGACGCCAAGCGCGGCGACATCGGCTCGACCGCCGAGCAATACGCCGTCGAAGCCTTCGATCGCTTCCAGGCCGACGCCGTCACGGTCAATCCCTACATGGGCCGCGACTCGGTCGAGCCCTACCTGGCCTATCCGGACAAGGGCGTCATCCTGCTCTGCCGCACCTCCAATCCGGGCGGATCCGACCTGCAATTTCTCGATGTGGGCGGTGAAAAACTCTACGAACGCGTCGCCCGCCTGGCAGCCAGCGAGTGGAACACCACCGGCCAGATCAGCCTCGTTGTCGGCGCCACCTTCCCGGCCGAAATCGCCCGCGTCCGCGCCATTGTGGGCGACATCCCCTTGCTCGTGCCCGGCATCGGCGCCCAGGGCGGCGACATCGAAGCCACCGTCAAGGCGGGCCGGACCAATAATGCCACCGGCTTGATGATCAACTCCTCGCGTGCCATTCTCTATGCCGGCAAGGACGCCGGGTTTGCCGCAGCCGCCCGCCGGGTGGCTATCGAGACCCGCGATGCCATCAATCAATACCGCTAAGGAACAACCAGCATGCGCATGGACGACCAACGTGAAAGCGACAACCTCGAAGACCGCCGTGGCGGTGGCGGCGGTGGTGGCCTGAGTTTCGGTGGTGGCCGCATGGGCCTGGGCACCATTGCCATCGCACTGGTGGCCAGCTATTTCCTCGGCATCAACCCGATGACGGTGCTCAACATGCTGAGCGGCGGTGGCATGCCGGCCATCGAGCAGAGCGCCCCGACCGCCCACCAGCCGCCGGCCAACGACCAGATGGCCCGTTTTGTCTCCAAGGTACTGGCCTCGACCGAAGATACCTGGAACGAGGTCTTCCGCGCCAATGGCCGCCAGTATCAGGAACCCAAGCTGGTGCTGTTCACCGGCAGCACGCCGACCGCCTGCGGTACCGGCCAGTCGGCCATGGGCCCTTTCTACTGTCCGGGTGACCAGAAGGTCTACATCGACCTCGCCTTCTACCGCGATCTCAAGGAGCGCTTCAAGGCACCCGGCGAGTTCGCCCAGGCTTACGTCATCGCCCACGAAGTCGGCCACCACGTGCAGAACCTGCTCGGCATCGCCGACAAGGTGCATGAGGCCCGCCAGCGCGCTGGCAAGGCCGAGGCCAATGCCTTGTCGGTGCGCATGGAACTGCAGGCCGACTGCCTGGCCGGCGTCTGGGGCAAGCGCACCGACACCATGAAAGGCGTGCTCGAACCGGGCGATCTGGAAGCTGCACTGACTGCCGCCTCGGCCATCGGCGACGATCGCCTGCAGCAGCAGTCGCAAGGCCGCATCGTGCCGGAAAGCTTCACGCACGGCAGTTCAGCCCAGCGCGTCCGCTGGTTCAAGGTCGGTTTCGAATCCGGCGACATGAACCGGTGCAACACCTTCAAGGCCGCCCAACTCTGACCCTGATCCGCCTCCTGGCTGGCGCCCTGCTGCTCACCGGCAGCCTGGGCGCAGCGGCCCTGCCCACGCATTCTCCGGTGCCGGGCGGCATTGCCGTCATCGACCTCGGCCCGACCGGAAGTACTACGCCGACGGCCCACTGGGGGGCACAGCCTGTTGCTGTCGTCCGTGACAGGGGGCGCTGGTACGCTCTGCTCGGCATTCCGCTCGACACCCTGCCGGGCGATCTGGACATCAGCATCGCCTCCGTGTCGGGCGCCAGCACCCGACACGTTGCCGTGCACATCAAGAACTATCCGGAGCAGCGACTGACCATCAAGGACAAGCGCAAGGTCGAACCCAACCCGGACGATCTGGCCCGCATCGAAGGCGAGCAAAAAGTCACCGAGGCCATCAAGCGCCGTTTTTCCGCCCCGGCACCAGCCACCGATTTCGCCCTGCCGGCCAAGGGCCCGCTTTCTTCCCGCTTTGGTCTGCGCCGTATTTTCAACGGCCTGCCGCGCAATCCGCATGCCGGCCTCGACGTCGCGGTCGGTACCGGCGCGCCCGTCACGGCGCCGGCTGACGGTGTCGTAGCCAACGTCGGCGATTACTTCTTCAATGGCAACACCGTCTTCATCGACCACGGGCAGGGGCTGATCACGGCTTACATGCATCTCTCACGCACCGACGTACAGACCGGGCAGCCGGTCAAAAAAGGGGAACGCATCGGCGCGGTTGGCGCCACCGGCCGTGTTACCGGCCCACACCTGCACTGGGCGGTCATACTCAACAACACCGCGGTCGATCCCGAGCTGTTTCTGAGTCGCCCCTGAACCCCAGCCGGCATTGCCGATGTACGAGCAGACCATACACCTCCACCGCAACGCGCCCAACAAACCGGCCGAAGGACAAGCCTGCAATGGCTGCGGCGTCTGCTGCGCACTGGAAACCTGCCCGGCCGGCCGCCTCCGCTTCCTGCAATCGAAAGGGCCATGCCCGGCACTGACCTGGTCGAACAGCGAAGCGCGCTATCACTGTGACTTGCTCGTCAATCCGGGAGAATATTTCGGCTGGCTACCGGGGAGCGCCGAAGCCTTCATCAGGCGGCAGCTCGCCCGCTGGATAGCGGCCGGCAAAGGCTGCGACTGCAGCGCAGAAATTCAGGACTAAGCCAGATTTGCCGACCCGGAAAGCGTGAAGCCCATGCTTTTCAGGCACGGGCTTCGGTTACTGCAGCCCCGGCTCTTTCGGCTGGGGCAATCGGCTATTCGCCGTTACGGAGTACTACACGGTCATCTCAAGAAAACTTCTATTGAAACCTGCCATAGAATCTCCAGCAGCGTAGCGGGTACCACCACAACATGCCGGGCTTGCTACAAACCACAACACGAATCCAGCTTATCACTCCGGCAGAAAAAAGCCAGCGCGTTAACGACGGAAGATCACGTTGCTGCCGGTTGGAACTTTCGCCGCCGGAACATAGGCAACCGCACCGGGCGTCGCCAGGACATAAGCCACCATCGCATCGACATCCGGCAGCTCCTTGGGCGGCGCGCCTTTCCCGACATAGCGGCGGACCAGCCAGTAGCCCGTGTACTGTTCCTCGTTCTGCCCCATCACTGTGGCCAGAAACCGTTCACGTACCGGATGACCGGCCGGGAAATTGACGGGAATGGCCTGCTGCTCGCCAAGCGACACCGCACGCCCGGTGTAAAGGCGTTGCAACGCCGACAGATCGGCCTTGGGCAGCGCACCATTCCCGATGAAGACGAGCCCCTCCTCGGCCAGCCCGGTCAGGGGCAGGCTAACGACCAGCAGGAGGAGGAAGATACGGCACATCATGGCGCTCAGAAGGTGACGTTATAGGACATGGAAAGCACGTTGATATGCTGGTCCGCGCTGTTACCCCCGGAGGGCGCATCGACAAGACTGGAGGCAACGCCGGTATTCACTTGCGACCATTCGGCCTTGAGCAGGCTGCTCGGCGTCAGGCGATAGCTCGTTCCCAGCGCCACGGTCGATTGATCGTAAGGCGAGAGAATATCGGCCATGAATTTCTGGGAGGCAGCATAGGGCGCCGGGACGACATTGCTGTTGATGCGCTGATATTTCTGGAGGGCTGAGTCCTTCGACTTTGCCGTCGCGTAATAGACATAGGGCGTCCAGGCGCCCAGGCGTTTCGACAGAGCGAGGTAGGCGCCCCAGCGATTCAGCCCCTCGCTGGAGCTATCGATCTTGATCCAGGCATATTCGCCGGTCATCCGGATATTGGCCGGCAACAGGATGCTCGCCCCGGCCGTGGCCAGGGGCACAACGATCTTCTCGTCGCCACCTTCACCGAACTGGTAAATGCCGCCGATATTGACGATGGGTCGCCCGATCTTGGCACCCTCCCGCGACACCTCGACGCGATGCGCCCCGAGCCGGAAGGTGTTATCCAGGCTGCGCGCCGTCAGCACCAGGCCACTGCTTTTGAAGTCATACGCCAGAAACCAGCTGCCGGAGGCATTCTGGTCCGGCGTCATCTCCCGGCCGTAATAGCGCCAGTAGGTCTTGGCCTTGCCGGCATAGGCCTCGGCGATCCAATCCAGGCTCTCGCCGAACCAGGTCTTGCTGACGCCCAGCCCGACCAGGTCGGTCAGCGGCGACATCGAGTACACCTCCTGCGGCAGGCGGGCAAAATCGAAGGTTGAGCCGACGTCGTGATTTTCGGTATTGAGCATCATCGGCAGGCGTATCTTGCCGGCCCGAATCAGCCAGTCGTCGCTCGGCCGCCATGACACGAAAGCCCAGGCCAGCGAGGCCTGCCAGTCGCTGTCGGAATGATCGGAGGGCGCCAGCTTGGCCTGGACGGTGGCACTCCACTGCTGCGACAAGCGGGCATCAAGCTGGGCGCCGAGAATGCTGTCGCGCTGGAAGCTACCCCGGTCATCGACAAAGCGCTGATATTTGTAGGGCTTGTCCGACAGGGCAAATCCAGCCGTGGCGAAGCCCGACCAGGTCAGGTCGACTGCCTGGGCCGGCACAGCCAGCGCTGCAAGCAGCGACATCAGGCCAATGTTCGAAAGTTTTGTGGGCATATCAGCGACAGCTCTTCCTGGACATGGCAGATTCACTCATCGGCCAGTTTAATGGCAATTTCCGCAAAATCCGTCTCCAGGGCTATAAATGCATCGATCAGCAGGGGATCAAAATGGGTAGCTCTCCCCTGCAGCAGAATATCGTAGGCCTCGGCATGATCGAAGGCGCGCTTGTAAGGCCGGCGCGAACGCAGGGCGTCATAGACATCGGCCACCGCCATGAGCCTGGCCGGCAAGGGAATGGCCTCACCGGCCAGGCCATCCGGATAACCGGAGCCATCCCAGCGTTCGTGGTGGCTGCGGGCGATCTGGGCGGCATACAGGAGCATCAGATTCTCGTCGCCGAGTTCATGCTGCGAGCGGAGCAGCATGCTTTCACCCTTGACCGAATGGGTCTTCATGATCTCGAATTCCTCCGGCGTGTGCCGCCCCTGCTTGAGCAGGATGTAGTCAGGAATGGCAATCTTGCCGATGTCGTGGAGCGGTGCCGCCTTGGCGATCTGGTCGATGTGCTCGGCCGAAAGGAAGGCGCGATCGCGTTCTTCACGGCTCAGGCAGTCGGCCAGCAGGCGGACGTAATCCTGGGTGCGGCGGATATGGTTGCCCGTGCATTCATCACGGAACTCGGCCAGCGAGACCATGACGCGAATCGACGCCTCCTGCAGGCGCAGGACCTCGTTGACCCGACGCTCGACTTCGCTTTGCAGCCAGGCACTCTTGTCTTCGAGAAAAGTCTGCCAGGTCCGTATTTGCAGATGCGTGCGCACCCGCGCCAGCACCACCGAGGGGGCAATTGGCTTGCGGATGAAGTCGACCGCACCCACGGCCAGCCCGTACTCCTCATCGTCCGCCCCGGCCTTGGCTGTCAGGAAAATCACCGGCGCACCGGCCGTCGCCGGATTGGCCTTGAGACGCCGGCAAACCTCGTAGCCGTCCATATCCGGCATCATGACATCGAGCAGGATGAGGTCGGGCCGCGCGCTGGTGGCCAGTTCCAGCCCTTTGGCACCCCCATTGGCCAGTTTGACCCGGTAGTGGGTGCGCAACAACTGGTTGAGCAGACTGAGATTGGCCGGTGTGTCGTCAATCACCAGTACGCATGCGTTTTTCGCGGTCACTGTCCGCCCCCGCTTTTAAAAGAGTCGTCCAAGATGTGCAATGCCTCATCAAAATCCCATTGTTCGATCGCGTGGTCGATCGCTGCCACCTGTCGCGGCGAATAGATGCCGACCAGGCGTCCCTTGTTCATGCGCCAGACCTCTTCGGCCTCGCCATCCCCTTCTGCCAACTGGGTTCGCAACTGGGCCAGAACCACGTCAAGTGGCCGGGCATCGGTGGCGACTACCGATGCCGAATAGCTGGCCGGCATCCGCCCGATCGCTTCCAGCATTGCCTGCAACTCGAGATCAACGGCCGCTTTTTCCTCAATCGGCTCGACCATCCCGCGCTGGATGGCCTGCTCCAGATCATGCAGGGTCGCCTGCAAGCGGGTCATGGCGAAAGTGCCGGCCAGTCCGGCCAGCGTATGCACATGGCGTTGCACAGCCGCCTGGTCGCCATCGACCAGCATGACATCGAGGCGACCGGACCAGTCGTGAAAATCCACGGCAAAACGGGATAAAGCCTGGGCCAGAAACGGAAATCGCCCGGCAAAGCGCCGGAAAAGAATGGCCGAGTCGATTTGTGGAATTGCCGCCAGGGCGGCAATGAAGGCGAGATCATCGTCGCTGCGCACGAGCTCATCACGGGCTGGCAGAACGGGGGCAATCAGGCCCGGCCAGTAGGGTTGCAGCATGGCAAGCAGGCCTTCCGGCTCAAAGGGCTTGGCGAGATAACCATTGACGCCGGTTGCCATGCTTTCCTTCATGCCCTGCCCGGCCACGTGTGCCGTCATGGCGATAATCGGCAGATCCCGGAAACGCTCGTCCTCGCGCAAATGGCGCGTCGCCTCCCGCCCGTCCATGACGGGCATCTCGAAGTCCATCAGGACTGCCGCATAATAGCCGGCACCTTTGCCAGACAACATATCCAGCGCGATCTGCCCGTTCGCCGCGATGTCCACGTTGGCCCCCCAGCCCTTGAGAATTTCCCCGGCCACCTGCTGGTTGAGTTCATTGTCCTCGACGAGGAGTATCGACATGCCCTGCAGGCATCCCGGACGGGGGACAAGGTGTTCCGGCCAGATCGCGGGCCTCAGGTCGACGTTCAGGCCGAAGAGTCGGCGCACCACATTGGGCAAAAGCGGCTTCTGGATAACCTCGATCCCGGCCGGCTCGACCTCATGCCGCAACAGCGAGGCATCCGCCACCGAAACCACGACCGTCCTCGCCGGCAGTCCGATCCCCCGCGAGGCGAGCGCCTCGATCAGTTCGCTGCCGGACATGTCGGGCATCAGCCAGTCGAGCAACAACAAATCGTAGGTCCGCCCTTCTGCCGAAGCGCGCGTCATGCGCGCCAGGGCATCGAGCCCCCCGGATGCCTGCTCGACCGAGGCACAGCCCATGGCCCGCAGCATGGCTGCCATGCTTTCCCGAGCCACCGGGTAGTCGTCGGCCACAAGCGCCCGCTGGCACATGACAGTCCGGGCGACACCGTCGCCCCCTTCAGCCACAGCCTCGTGCGGCAACTGCATGGCGAAGTGGAAGACGCTGCCCCGGCCGACCTGACTTTCCACCCTGATTTCGCTGCCCATCGCGGCGAGCAGGCGCTTCGATATGGCCAGCCCCAGGCCCGACCCGCCATAGCGGCGCGTGGTCGAGCCGTCGGCCTGGGAGAACTCCTGGAACAGCCGGCCGATCTGTTCTGCCGTCATCCCGATCCCGGTATCTTCGACACGAAAGACGAGGGTCGATGTCAGCTCGTCGCTCGAGCGCTCGCTGACGACCAGACGGACATGACCGGCCTCGGTGAACTTGACGGCATTGGAGAGCAGATTGATCAGGACCTGGCCCAGGCGCAGTGGATCGCCGACCAGATGTTGCATGTTCCGCGTCGGCAGAAAATCAAGAATCAGTTCGATATGCTTCCCCTCTGCCCGCTGCTGGACGACGAAGAGCGCATTCTGGATAACCGGCTCGAGATCGAAAGGCAGCGCTTCGAGCGCCACCTTGCCGGCCTCGATCTTGGAAAAGTCGAGCACGTCATTCAGGATGCCGAGCAGGGAGTGGGCCGCCGTGTGTATCTTCGCCACATAGTCGTGCTGCCTGGGCGGCAGGCCTGACTGGAGCGCCAGATAGGCCATGCCGAGAATGGCATTCATCGGCGTCCGGATTTCATGGCTCATGTTGGCCAGGAATATCGATTTCGCCTCAGCCGCCACTTCGGCCCTGGCCCGGGCCTGGCGCAAGGAGCGCTGAACCAGTTCGCGCTGGTCGATATCGGCCTCGATGGCTGCCGCCATGCTGTCGATGGTCGCCGCCAGCAACTGCACCTCCTCGACTCCCTTGAGATCACCGACGCGTTCGCTGAATGATTTTTCGGCCAGCGCCATGGCCGTCTGGTGCAGTGCGGTCAGGGGGGCCAGCAGATGCCTTTTCAGATAGTTGTAACTGAGCACCAGCGCCCCGCCGGCGGCGAGCAGCAGAAACAGGACAGCGAGAATCCAGCGCAGCAGCAACTCGCCAGCCTGGGTCAGGTCCGTGGTCGTCCGCTGGTCGACCTGACGGGTGAGTTCATCGACGGCAATCGCCAGTTCTGCCCGCAGCTTGAGATAGGGCGCTTCGTGCAGCAAATCGCTGGCAAAGGCATGCTGGGGCTCGGCCTCGGAAACGAATTCGCGCCGGAGCGGATCATACAAACCCTGGGTGGCGGCAAATGCCACCTGCTCGACCTGCTTCATCTGCTCGGTAATGGCGAACACCCGGTTGAGCACCGCCACCTCACCCGGATCGAAACCCAGCAGCTTGATCCGCTCGGCGAGCGCCAGTCCGGGTCCGGGCTGCGGCGAGACGTAAGCCATGGTGCCGCCGATGACCTGATCCCAGTAGGTTTCCGGTATGGCCTCCGGGGCGCGCTTGCTGCCTTCGCGGATGGCCAGGATATCGTAGTAGTAAATGAGATAGCGGGGGTTGGCAGTGCTGACGTAGGAACTGACCAGACGACCAAGCAGATCGACCTCATGGCGCACCGAACTCATCAAGGCCATCGAGCCCTGGCGATGCCTGGCCGCCGCCTGACCATCGTTGTAGGCCGACAGCGCGCCTAGTGTCGCACCGGCGATGAGGAGAAGCACCCCGGCCAGAGCGAGCAAAACGCTGAAAAAGGCTTTGCGCAGATTCATTTCAACAAGACACCATTCGGCATTGCGATATCCCTACCCGATTCCCCGGCGAAGACAATGGTGATAGCGCCTGAAACGTCGCAGCCACAATCTTTCCGCCCCTCCGCGAATCATATGCCAAATGTCATAGTTTTGGTCACTTGAGTGATGCTATTTGCACACACTCATTGGACAATGCCGAGTGATCGTTCAGAATGGTGTTATTCCCCCCATTCCTCAGGTCCATGGACAATCTGATCAAGGACACCGCAACACTGGAACTCTTCTGCTGGCTCGAGCCGGGCGCCGAGCTGCCGGGCTGGGACATCCTCAAGGGCAGCCCCTTCGGCGGCACGCTGGCGTCACCGGAAGGCGGGGCGCCGACGCCTGGCGACCAGTTGCTCTCAGTACAGAACTATTTTGCCGAATACCATCTCGAGTATTTCCGGCAGCGCCGCTACAACCATTTTCCCAGCCGCCTGCACGCCCTGCTGCAATTCGCCACGCGCACCGATGCGACGACCTTCCGCCTCAAGCACCCGCAGCGCATTTTCGGCAAGAACCTGACCTGCTCGCGGACCAAGGGCGCCTATATCTGCTCCTTCCACGACGCCAGCTGGCTCGACTACCTGCGCCTGCCGCACAGCCTGTCGCTCGGCGCCCTTGACGAAGTCGCCGAGCATTACTGGTCCGGCCGCACCGTCGAGGAAATCGGCCTGACCTTCATGAACGAGCCCTGGCAGGAGCCGCCGGTCATCGAAGCCCTCTACCAGGGTGCTCTCGAACCGGTCTGGGGCCATGAACAATCCGGCTGGTTGCCGGGTTTTCGATAGGAAACACCATGCGTCGCATTGCCATCATTTTTGCTGTCATCGCCCTCATAGGCCTCGGCCTGTTTTTCTTTACACGCCCCAAGCCAATTCCGGTTGTCCTCAAGGAAGTTGCCGCAGGCAAGGTCGAGGCCACCCTCGCCAACACCCGCGCCGGCACCGTCGAAGCCTGCCTGCGCACCAAGTTGTCGACCATCGTCGGCGGCCGCATCGAGTACCTCGGCGTCAAGGAGGGCGACAAGGTCAAGAAGGGCCAGTTGCTGCTCAAGCTGTGGAACGATGACCAGCAGGCCAACACCGCGCTGGCCCAGGCGCAGATCACGCTGAGCGCCAAGCGTAGCGAGGAAGCCTGCATTGCGGCGGCCAATGCCGAAAAGGAGGCGAAGCGCCAATCCGAACTGCGGGCCAGGGGCTTTGTCTCGACCAGTAGGGAAGAGACGGCGCGCACCGACGCAGAAGTCCGCCGCGCCAGTTGCAATACCGCCAAGGCCGATATTGCCCAGGCCGAAGCCAAACTGAAGAGTACCCGCGTCGAGCAGGGCCGCGTCTCGCTCTATGCACCCTTTGCCGGCACCGTCGCCAAGATCGTCGGCGAACTCGGCGAATACTCGACCCCATCGCCGCCCGGCGTACCGACGCCACCGGCCATCGACCTCATCGACGACAGCTGCCTCTACGTCAAGGCGCCGATGGACGAGGTCGACGCCCCGAAAATCCAGATCGGTCAGCCAGTCCGCATCAGCCTGGATGCCCAACCGGGCAAGCTGCTGCCCGGCAAGGTGCGCCGCGTCGCCCCCTACGTTTCAGCCCTGGAAAAGCAAGCACGCACGGTCGACATCGAAGTCGACTTCGACCATCCAGAGACAAGCGGCAAGCTGCTCGTCGGCTACAGCGCCGATGTCGAAATCATCCTGAACGGCCGCGACAATGTCCTGCGCATCCCCACTGCTGCCATCCAGGAGGGCAGCAAGGTGCTGGTCTTCAATGCCGAGAGCGGCAAGCTCGACGAACGCCCGATCAAGACCGGCCTGAGCAATTGGGAATACACCGAGGTGCTCGAGGGCCTGAGCGCCGGCGAACGTATCGTCACCTCGCTCGACAAGGAGGGCGTCAAGGCCGGGGCCAAGGTGACGCCGGACGAAAAAGCCCAGGCCAAGGCGAAGTAGGCTCATGTCGCTGATCCAGCTCGCCGGCATCGAACGCCGTTTCCTGCTCGGCGACACCACGGTGCACGCCCTGGCCGGGCTCAACCTGCAGATCGACGCCGGCGAATACGTCGCCATCATGGGGCCGTCCGGCTCCGGCAAATCGACCCTGCTCAATCTCCTCGGCCTGCTCGACCGGCCGAACGAAGGCAGCTACTTGCTCGAAGGTCGCGACGTCACGACCCTCTCGCCCGACGAGCAGGCAAGCGTGCGCAGCACCCGGATCGGCTTCGTCTTCCAGAGCTTTCATCTCGTACCGCGCCTGACTGCCGCCGAAAACATCGCCCTGCCGATGATGCTGGCCGGCATTCCAGCGAGCCAGCGCAACCAGCGCGTCACCCGGGCGCTCAAGGATTTCGGCCTGGACAACCGGGCCGACCACAAGCCCGACCAGCTCTCCGGCGGCCAGCGCCAGCGCGTCGCCATTGCCCGCGCCACCATCATGCAGCCGGCCCTGATCCTGGCCGACGAACCGACAGGCAACCTCGACCGACACACGGGTGAAGAAGTCGTCCATCTGCTCGAAGCCCTCAATGCCAGCGGCGTCACGCTCATCGTCGTCACCCACGACCAGGACATGGGCGCCCGCGCCAAGCGCCAGCTGGTCATGGAAGACGGGCGACTGAAAAGCGACAGCGGCGCAAACGCCCATGCGTCTGGCTGACACCCTGCGCTTTGCCCGCGATGCGGCGACCGGCTACCCGATGCGGACTACGCTGTCGGTCCTCGCCATGTCGATTGGCGTCGCCGCCGTGGTCATCCTCACGGCACTCGGCGATGGCGCCCGACGCTACGTCGTCGGCCAGTTTTCCTCGCTCGGCACCAATCTCGTCATCGTCCTGCCCGGCCGCTCGGGGACGGGCGGCTTCAATCCGGCCAATGCCATCACCAGCACACCGCGCGACCTCACCGTCGACGATGCCGCCAGCCTGCGTCGCCTGCCCGGCGCCCGCCGCGTCGCGCCGCTCGCCGTCGGCACCTCGGAAATCAGCTTCGGTGGCAAGCTGCGCGAAGTCATGGTGGCCGGATCGACGGCCGAATTCATTCCCCTGCGCAATTTCGAGATCGCCCAAGGCCAGGGGCTGCCGGAGGAAGACTGGAGTCGCGGCTCGTCGGTTGCCGTGATCGGCGCAAAAATCCGCCAGGAATTGTTTGGTAGCCAGCCGGCCGTCGGCCAGCTGGTCCGCGTCGGCGACCGCCGCCTGCGCGTCATCGGCGTCCTCAAATCGACCGGTCAGGGGCTGGGCCTGAATACCGACGAGCTGGTCATCGTCCCGGTCTCGCTGGCCCAGGCCATGTTCAATTCGAACACGCTGTTCCGCATCATGATCGAGGCCAACAGCCGCGAAGCCATTCCCGGCACCAAAGAGCAGGCGATGGACTTGCTCAAGCAACGCCACCGCGGCGAGGAGGACGTCACGGTGATCACCCAGGATGCCGTGCTCGCTACCTTCGACAAGCTGCTCGGCGCGCTGACCCTGGCCGTCGCCGGCATTGCCGCGATCAGCCTGGCCGTGGCCGGCATCCTGGTCATGAACGTCATGCTTGTCGCCGTCACCCAGCGCACCGGCGAAATCGGCCTGCTCAAGGCGCTCGGGGCCAGCGCCCGGAGCATCCGCCTGGCCTTTCTCGCCGAAGCCGCCATGCTCTCTGCCGTCGGCGCCCTGCTCGGCTACCTGCTCGGCCAGATGGGGGCTTTCGCGCTACGCCAGATTTTCCCCGTGTTTCCGGCTTATCCGCCCGACTGGGCGGTGATTGCCGGGCTCAGCACGGCGCTTGCCACCGGCCTGCTCTTCGGCGTCATGCCGGCCCGTCGCGCCGCCCGGCTCGACCCGGTGCAAGCCTTGATGAAGCACTGACATGCTCTGGGCCGATTCCCTTCAACTTGCCATCCGCGCCATTACGGCGCAGCGTCTGCGCAGCTTCCTGACCCTGCTTGGCATTGCCGTCGGCATCGCAGCCGTCATCCTCCTCACTTCCATCGGCGAAGGCATCCACCGTTTCGTGCTTGGCGAATTCACCCAGTTCGGCACCAATGTCATCACCGTCGCGCCGGGCAAGACGAAAACCGGCGGCTCGCCCTCCGGCCTGCCGTCGAGCGCGCGCCCGCTGTCGCTCGACGATGCCAAATCGCTCGAGCGCCTGCCCCATGTCGTCGCCGTCACCCCGAATGCCCGGGGCAATGCCGAAGTCGGCGGCAATGGGCGGACCCGGCGCACCCTGGTCTACGGCGTGAATTCCAAACTGCCGCAAATTTTCAAGTCGACCGTGCAAAGCGGCCAGTTCCTGCCCGCCGACGATGAGGGCAGCGCCCGCGCCTTTGTCGTCCTTGGTTCGAAACTAAAAACGGAACTGTTCGGCAGCGACAACCCGCTCGGCCAGCGCCTGCGCATCGGCGGCCTGCATTTCCGCATCATCGGCGTCCTCGCCCCGAAAGGGCAGTTCCTCGGCATAGACCTCGACGACACAGCCTTCATTCCCACCGCTCGCGCCCAGGAGTTGTTCAATCGCGAAGGCGTCGATGAAATCAATATCGCGGCCGAAGAAGGGGTTTCGTCAGCCATCGTCGCCAGTCGCGTCAAGGCCCGGCTGATCGAGCGTCACGGCCACGAGGACTTCACTATCGTGACGCAGGAGGACATGCTCAAAACGCTCTCCAACATCCTCAATGTGCTGACCATGGCAGTCGGCGCCCTCGGCGGCATTTCGCTGCTGGTCGGCGGCGTCGGCATCGTCACCATCATGACCATCGCCGTCACCGAACGGACCAGTGAAATCGGCCTGCTCGTCGCGCTCGGCGCCCCACGGCGCACCATCCTCGCCCTCTTCCTCGGCGAAGCGGTCGCCCTTTCGGCGCTCGGCGGCCTGTTCGGGCTCATCCTCGGCATCGGGCTGGCCCAACTCATCCATTTCGCCCTGCCAGCCCTGCCCGTGCATACGCCGCTCAGCTTCGTCCTGCTCGCCGAGGCGGTCGCCATCGCCATCGGGCTGGCCGCCGGTGTCCTGCCGGCGCGGCGCGCTGCCCGCCTCGATCCGGTGGCAGCACTGCGCAGCGAGTGACATGATAAAGTTCTATCTTTTACCACCTCACAATAACTACAGGAGCCCAGCATGACCTATCACATCGACCAGCTGCAACCCGGCATGTCCGCCAGCGTCGCCAAGACCGTCACCGAAGCCGACATCATCCTGTTCGCCGGCATTTCCACCGACACCAATCCGGCCCACCTCGACGAGGAATTCGCCAAGACCACGATGTTCGGCGGTCGCATCGCCCACGGCATGCTGTCGGCCGGCTTCATCTCCGCCGTTCTGGGCAACAAGCTGCCGGGCAACGGCAGTATCTACATTTCTCAGACGCTGAAATTCAAGGCGCCAGTGCGTCCCGGCGACACCGTGACGGCCACGGCCACGGTCAAGGAAGTCAATGTCGCCAAGAACCGGGTGACGCTCGACACCGTGTGCACGGTCGCCGGCAAGACTGTCATCGAAGGCGAATGCGTGATGATGCCGCCAGTGCGCGCCGCAGCC
>ERZ1034363.437-NODE-437-length-29129-cov-6.074831_pt1 | contig 29129 bp, 33 predicted proteins | sample MGYA00520616_ERZ1034363 | MGnify/ENA primary metagenome ERZ1034363 (study PRJEB33736, sample SAMEA104284506) | Azolla filiculoides | biome: Urban; feature: Water surface; material: Ditch water | place: Netherlands | collected 2015-10-28 | depth 0-0.1 m ... | reverse complement strand
GCAGGTCGTGACGCTAAGGGTCAGCACATCGCTAACCTTTTGGCACTTGCTCCAGATGAGCAGGTCACCCAGATTCTCGACATCCGCGACTACAAGGCAGCTCAGTACCTCGCCCTGGCAACGCGCGATGGTTTGATCAAGAAGACTGCACTGACCGAATACGACACCAACCGCACCGGTGGCATCATCGCCATCAAGCTGCGCGAAGGTGACGAGCTCGTCTCAGCACTTCTCCTTGAAGCTGACTCGGACGTTCTCCTCGTTTCACGTAAGGGTATGAGCATCCGCTTCACCGCAACCGATGAGGCTCTGCGCCCCATGGGTCGTTCGACCTCTGGTGTGACCGGCATGAAGTTCCGCGGCGGAGACAGCCTGCTGTCTGCCTCGCTGGTATCTGACTCTGGTTTCGTCTTTGTCGTCACCGAGGGTGGCTACGCCAAGCGCACCTCTGCTGACCAGTACCGCACACAAAACCGTGGCGGCCTGGGTATCAAGGTGGCCAAGCTCAGCGAAGACCGCGGAGATCTGGTCGGATCACTCATTGTTGGTGAAGAAGACGAAGTTCTCGTTGTCCTCGAAACCGGCAAGGTTGTCCGCTCGGCAGTGAACGAAGTTCCTGCCAAGGGACGTGACACCATGGGTGTTGTCTTCGCCCGATTTGAAGAGGGCGACAAGATTCTTGCCGTCGCACGCAATTCAGAGCGTAATCTTGAGTCTGCAGAAGATGCAGTTGAAGAAGAAGTAGAAGCAATCAGCGGAGACGCTGTAGTGGAAGAGGCACCAAATGAGTAACGCATTGGCACAGAAGCTCAAAGACAAGCTTCCCAAGAGCGAGCCCAGGGCACCTAAGGGTCCTGAGGCTAAGCAGGTTCGCCTGAAGCTCGTTTATGTCGACTTCATGTCTGCGCTCAAGATGTCGTTCCTTCTTGGTTTGGCACAGTTCATCGTTGTCGTTGTTGGCACTTTGCTTCTGTACTTAGTCTTCGTTCAGACCGGTATCTTCGAGACCGCGAACAGCGTTGCTGGTGAGGTTCTGGGAAGCAATTCCTTCGACATCAACAGCATTGCGTCCATTGGTAAGACTGTGGGCGCAGCGGCTGCAGTTGGCTTGGTCAACCTGATCGTCATCACTGTCATGGGTGCAATTTGCGCGGTTCTTTACAACGCAGCAGCCAAGATTACGGGCGGTTTGTCGGTTGGTTTCACCAACCAGCAGTAACCAACCCAAGGCTCGATTTAGAGATTTGCCGGGATTCCGGTAGTCTCGAATCTGCCTAAGCGGGGCTATAGCTCAGGTGGTTAGAGCGCTTCACTGATAATGAAGAGGTCCCAGGTTCAAGTCCTGGTAGCCCCACGCAATTGCTCTTTATATTTTGATGTAAAGTAGTAAAAGCAATCGGGGCCTTAGCTCAATTGGTAGAGCGCCTGCTTTGCAAGCAGGAGGTCAGGAGTTCGATTCTCCTAGGCTCCACAACAAGAAACACCCTCCAGAAATGGAGGGTGTTTTGTTTTACTTCTTGGGACGTAGTGACCTGTAGTCCCAGATGATCTCTGTGCTCAAGCGGAGATAGCGCCTGAGGTCTTCCACGTTGATTGCTGCAACATCCGTATATGTGATGCCGGCGGCCCTGTGCTTGCCGATGCCAAGAAGCCCAGGCTCTGAAAAGTCTTTCCCGCTCCAGAACAAGACCTTCACGCCATGCTTGTGGTCTTGGTATCCCACAACAGGGATGTCGTCGAGAAAGAAAACGGGTGCTCCGTGCCAGACCTTGAAGGTGGCAGTTGGAAGTGCCTGTTGGAACTCTTCAAAGAGGAAGTCAATGACAGGGCGGTTGTCAGCATCTGCTGCTTCGTTGTATTTCACAACATCATTCATGGGTTCAGACTACGCTGAACAGCAGAATCACTTTCTCAATGAGGAGAGGTAATCAAAGTGAACAAACTCAGCCCATCAACAACTAAGACCCTTCACATCATTCTCTTGGCAGTTACTTTTGTCATGATTGCTATTGCACTGGTGCAGATGTTCCAAGGGCAGCAAGTAAACATGACCTTTGGCTGGATTGTCACCATCCTGATCTTCATTGACATTCTTGTCGTGAAGGTTTTCGGTTCAAAAAGCAGTTAGGAATTCTGTGTCTTCACGAGATATGCGCGACAAAAAGGGAAACCTGCGCCGCAAACTCGTAGAGATGCCTGCGGACGTGAAGTTAGCGCTGGAACAGAACGGCCTGCGTGCTGACTATGACCACAGGCCTGCGTATCAACGCAATGACTACCTGGCGTGGATCACCCGTGCTGTTCGGCAAGAGATTCGTCAGAAGCGCCTGAACCAAATGCTTGATGAGCTGAAGAAGGGTGGCGTCTATATGCGGATGGACCACCCCGCTTCAAAGAAGTAGTTAGTACCAGTAGTCCTTGCGCAGGCGCGAGTAGAGACCCAGGAACTTAGTCTCGAACTTGTTCCACAGCTTCTGCTTGGAGTTCAAGGGATACTCAAACGCGGGCATGTAGGTGTCAACGGTGGAGTTGAAGCCTGTCTTGAAGTGCCAGAGGCCTTCCATAGCTCCTGCAGTGATGTTCTCAGGGTCTGGAACGTTACCCAGGTCATAGGCTTCAAAGCCTTCAGCTTTGAGATCACGCATGATGGTCCACTGCATCAGGTGAGGAGCAGGCAGGCGCTTCTGGGTGCGAATAGAGCCGCCGTCTTTGTACCAGGCCTTTTTGCCGAAGGTGAAGACTACGGCAGCAGCAATCAGCGTGCCTTCATGGTGTGCTTGGTAGAGGTAGGCCTGGCCAGCAGCATCGAAGGTGCCCCACGCCTTGCGCAGGTAGTCTTCGGAACGGAAAAACGCACCAGAGCGATCCTTGGTTCCTCCAACGAGCTGAAGAAGCTGAACAATGTTCTCTTCGGTGAAGGGAACGCGGTTGACCTCAATGTCTGCCTTCATGGCAAAGCGGAGGTGATTGCGGGCCTTGGGGCCAAAGTTCGCAAACATGGTGTCTTCGTCAGGAGTGAGGTCAACGGTGACTGACCACTGATACTGCGAAGGGTAGGCCTCAACCCAGCCATTGCTCTTGTAGGCAGCGATCAGCTCTGGATCACTCTGCTGGTAAGTCTCAATCTTGTAAGCAAGGTTCTTTCCACCGCGCAGCTTCTTGGCATAGTCGGTGAGGACTTTCACCTTCTCTGGTGTTATTCCAGAGACACGGGGAGCGTGAATGAGGTTGCCCAAACCGAATGCTGGTCGAGTGAACTCTTGAACGGCAAGAACTTCTGCGCCAGAGGAATCAGTCAGGTGCTGACCAGAAGGTTCCCAACCGGAACCTGTCTTGAACTGTGCCCAAGCCAGTGATTGCATGAAGTGAGGGTGGTGTTGCGTGCGCAACACGGCGTCATTCCATGATTCTGGGGACTGTGAGCCGGTCATTGCTCCAGTATCTCGCAGGTCAGTCCTCTGACTCAGGTGACTCCCCGGCATCGAGGCCATCGAGGAAGCGGTTACCCCCAGCACAAATAGCCAGTGCCGTTTCAATGAGGGTTTCGAGGTCTTCAGACTCGAGCATGGTGTGTTGTTCCTGAGGAGGGACAGGCAGCATGGCTGCCAGCTGCCAGATTGCAGCAACAGGTTCTTCAGAGATTTCAGTGTCTGGTTCCCACATCATTTCGCCATACTTACTGGCACGGGTGAGAAGTCCACGAACCTCGAGTTCCAGAGTCATGCGCTGGGAATCAAACTTGTCATCCCAGACCAGGTCGGGGAGGTAGGCAACCTCTGCACGAGGGTAAGGATCTGCTTCGAGCCATTTCGTCACGACAAAGCGCCTTGTTCCGGTGGCGGTGATACCGAGGTGCTCATCAGTCATGCCAAAGTCTTCAACTTTGGCCACGGTGCCAATGGTGAGGCGTTCAGGCTGTTCGCCGGCTGCCACGCGCTGGGGGTGGAGGGGAACACCGAAGACAGGGTTCTCCGAGCCAACCAGATCGCCCATGAGCTTGAGATAACGGGGTTCAAACACTCTCAATGCCAAAGGCATGAAAGGCATCAAGACTGACCCCACAGGAAATTGGGGCAGAACTAAAGCCATGAGGGCTTATTCGTCTTCAGAGACCCAGAGTTCGTCGTCAGCACGGAAGGTCTGCCAGACAACGTAACCAACACCAAGAAGAGCAGCGATACCAATTCCTGCAGCAATGTACTTACCTGCGCTCGCGGTGGCGGCAGGGGCAACAGCCTTCTTTCCTGCAGCGAGCTTGGCAACCTGCTTTGTTACTTCTTTCACTCGCTTGTCGCGAGCAGCGTCGATAACCGAGAGGGTCGAACCAATAACGGAGGCAACGGTGGGCAGAACATCATCCACCAGCTTGTCGCGGGTGCTCTGAGCTGCCGCACGAGTTCCTCGAGCCACACGAGGGAAAACCTCTTCACTCGTGACGCGGCCGAGTTCACGGCTGGCTTCACGAACGACGGAACCTGCGTGAGCAAGAACGCGCTGCTGTTCGTGCAGAAGTTCCTCTGCGTGTGCCTTGAGTACTTCTGCTTCAGTCATCTTTTTGCGTGCCATAGTTCCATCTTGCCACTGTTGGCTGTGAATGCCACAAGAGCTGTTCCCCGGTGAGCGAACGAGGAGCATTTTCTGAGGCGCCGTGTGAAAAGATTGAGCCATGTCTATTCACACTGCAGTTGCCACGATGAACACCACTCTTGGCCCCATCAAGATCAACCTCTACGGAAACCACGCTCCTAAGACCGTGAAGAACTTCGTAGGTCTCGCCACTGGAGATATCGAGTGGACCGACCCCAAGACCGGCGCGAAGCGCAACGATCCTCTCTACAACGGCGTTGTCTTCCACCGCATCATCCCCGACTTCATGATCCAGGGCGGCGACCCTCTCGGAACCGGCACCGGCGGCCCTGGCTACCAGTTCGATGACGAGATCAACTCTGAGCTCAACTTCACCCAGCCCTACATCCTCGCGATGGCAAACGCTGGAACCTATGGCGGAAAGGGAACCAACGGTTCTCAGTTCTTCATCACCACTGCACCCACCACCTGGTTGCAGGGCAAGCACACCATCTTCGGTGCTGTTGAGGACGAAGCAAGCCGTGCCATTGTTGACCAGCTGGGCGCTGTCTCGACCGATGGTCGTGACCGTCCCCTCGACGACGTGGTGATTGAATCCATCACCATCGAGCAGGTCTAACTCTTCGTGAGCAACGAGACAGGCTTTGGGGCTACCGCTGAGGTAGCCCCTTCCTGTTATCGCCATCCGGATACACCCACCTTTATTCGCTGCCAGCGCTGTGAGCGCTCCGTGTGCGTGCAGTGCCAGGTTCCCGCCCCCGTCGGCGTAATCTGCCCTGAATGTTTAGGCCAGGCTCAGGCTCGAGCTCCACGAGTGGGCCGAGAAGCTTTGGGTGGCCGCAGTAATCAAACACCGGTGGTGACCTATTCGCTGATTGCGATTACGGCACTGTTTTATGTGATCCAGTGGATCCCCGGTTTAGGCGCCACCAACTACTTGGCTTATTCCCCGCTGTATAGCTATGGCGAATATGGGGCTATTGGGGCGCCCTACGAGCCGTGGCGCATGATTACCTCAGTTTTTACGCACTCAACAGGCTTTGTTTTCCACATCCTGCTGAATATGTATACGTTGTGGATTTTTGGACAAATGCTCGAGCGATTGCTGGGCAAGGCGCGCTTCATCACGCTCTATCTCGCTTCTGGCCTGGCCGGATCGCTGGGCGTCATGTTCTGGGCTCCTCATGACACTTTTGTTGTCGGCGCCTCAGGGGCCATCTTTGGCTTGATGGGTGCATTCCTTGTTATCCAACGAAAGCTGGGTGGGGAAACTACCCAGTTATTAGTGCTGGTTGGCATCAACTTGGTCATTGGCTTCTTGCCAGGGATGAGTATCTCGTGGCAAGCGCACCTGGGCGGTTTGCTCGGCGGAGCACTGCTGGGCTTTATCTTCGTGCAAACACGCAAATACACGCAGAAGAGACTTCAGCTTGCTCTGGTCAGCCTGACCGTGCTGGGTTTTGTGGCATTAGCCCTCTCGCATGCCCCGATCTTTGTGCAGGGTTAACAACGAGAGTTATCCACATGGTTGTCCACATGGGGAGAATTACACGCGTGTAATTAGAGTTAGCGCCACCGTGTGGTCATCAGGAAGCCGATGAAGGCAATGCCGAATCCGACCAGGATGTTCCATGAACCAAGAGCCAAGATAGGCAAGGTTCCCTGGCTGATGTAGAACACAATGATCCACACCAAGCCGATGAGCATGAAGCCAAACATGACGGGCTTGAACCAGACGGGGTTCGGTGCGTCTGCGCCGGTAGCCTCGGGGTTACGAGGAGCCTTCGTGCGCTTCTTCTTTTCTGCAGCCATAGTGCTCAAAAGTCTACCCGAATTCAGTAACTCCACAGGATGACAGCTTTCTGCCGGGTAAAGTTGGGTACGTGTTCAAGCCAGCAACTCTTTCCCGCATCATGGGCATTGTTGGCGAACTCCTCATCACTTTTGGCGCCATAGTCCTGCTCTTTCTTGCCTGGCAGCTGTGGATCAACAACGCTGTTGTTGCAAGCCAGCAGCAATCCGCTTCACAAGAACTCGTTCAAGAGTGGTCCACGGACAAAGACAAGATAGCCTCAGCTCCGTCAACAGAAGATTTTGGTCCAGCCCCGGCTTTCAAGGGAGCTGGTGAAGGCGCCAAGTTCGCCACGATTTACATTCCTCGTTTAGGGGCAGACTCCACACGCGTGGTGAAGAACAGCATTGATCTGACCACCGTCCTCAACAACGGTTACTACGGTCACTACCCTGATACCCAATGGCCCGGTCAACCCGGAAACTTTGCTGTGGCTGTCCACCGCACCAACTGGGGTAGTCCTTTTGGCGATGCCCCCAAGCTGCAAGTCGGCGACAAGATTTACGTGGAGACAGCTGACGGGTACTACACCTACGCCTTCCGGAACTACGAGTTTGTTCTGCCCTCAGCGGTCGATGTTCTCCTCCCTGTACCTGGAACAAATGCTTCTCCTGGAGACCAAAGCCTGCTCACCATCACCACATGTAATCCTTTACTCGGCGATGCAGAGCGCATGATTGTCTATAGCGTTTTGGAGTCATGGCGACCACGTTCAGCAGGTCCTCCTGCTGAGATGGCAGAGACACAGAAGGTGGACAAGTAATGTACGCAGCGTTGTGGCGAGTGCTTCCTGGCAGCCTCTGGGTCAAGATTGCGATCTTGACCGCGGCTGCCGCTGTCGTCATTACTGTTCTGATGGTCTTCGTCTTTCCCATCGTGGATACAGCAATTACGGTCAGAGACGTTACGGTTAATCAATGACCAGGATCTTGGTAATCGATAACTACGACAGCTTTGTCTACACCCTCAACGGGTATCTGCAAGAGCTGGGCGCACAGACTGTTGTTGTGCGCAACGACCAGATTCCCCTGGAAGAACTTGATGCCACTTTGGCCGAGTACGACGGTGTTCTCGTTTCTCCTGGCCCAGGTAAGCCATCAGATGCGGGTGTCTCAATTGCTGCAGTGCACTCTGCCCGCAAACAAAGCATTCCTTTGTTAGGTGTGTGCCTAGGCCACCAAGCAATTGGTGAAGCTTTCGGTGCGACCGTGACGAACGCTGAAGAGCTCATGCACGGCAAGACGTCACTGATCAACCACGACGACAGCACTCTCTATGCGGCTGTTCCCCAGCCTTTCACCGCAACCCGGTATCACTCTCTTGCAGTGGTGAACTCAACAGTTCCCGAAGAACTCGTCGTGACCAGCTCCACCACCGGTGGAGTGATCATGGGGCTTCAGCACGCAGAAGCACCCATTTATGGAGTTCAATTCCACCCAGAATCTGTCCTGACAGAGGGTGGTTACACCATGCTGGGCAACTGGCTTGAAGTGTGCGGCTTGGCAGGCGCAGCAAAGCTGGCTCTGACAAAGAGCCCACTTATTCGCTAGGAATTATCCTGCGCAGTAGGTAATGGTGACTGCGGTTCCCTGCGGTGCAACACCTGGTGCTGGAGACTGTGCTCGCACTGTTGGCTGTTCTCCCTTTGCACAGGTCGTATCTGCCTGAACGGTAGGAGTAATCGACAAGGTGCTCAAGAGGTTGTTGGCGTCAGTGACCGTCTTGCCCTTGAGATCGGGAATCTCAATCTTTCCATCAGAGACCAGCAGGTTGACCTTGCTGCCTTGAATGAGCTTGGTGCCTAGGGTTGGTGTGGTGCTGATGACCAAGCCAGCTGCATACGAAGGTGAGTGTCCCTCCGTGGTGGTTCCCACTACTAAGCCGACTGCTTCCAGTTGGACCTTTGCGTCCGCCACTGTCATATCTGCAACCTGAGGAACTTCCACCATGGTCTTTCCAGCAGACACATAGACGGTAATGGGTGTTCCGGGGTCAATCACAGCCCCCTTTTCAGGCTCAGTGCGGATGACCTTGCCCTTTTTTACAAGTGCAGAGTTCTCAACCACGATGCTCGTAATGAGATCAAGGTCTTGGAGCTCTTTGACAGCAGCCTTTTCTTCCACGTTCTTGAGCGTGGGCACGGTCACTGTTGAAGAAGGGAAGATGTTGGTTGGTTGCAAAGTAGCAACCCAGAGGCCCATTCCTGCGATAGCGCCGAATACCAAAGCAATAACCGCGACCGCAGTAATCACTCGCTTGCGCTCGGGACGGAATTGCTCTGGCTGAATCAGCGTGGGAGCAGTTTGAGGATCATCACCGAAGAGGAAAAGGAAATCGTCAGGGAGCTCTGAAACCGTGTCCGATTTTTCAGCAGCAGGTTCAGAGATGGGTGAGCCCAGCAAAGAGTTGACGTCATTCTCTACAACAGGCTTTTCTTTCACACTCTTCGGTGCAACAGTCTTTGCAGCTTCTGCTAGACGCAGCTCTTTCCCGAATTCAGCAGTTGTTTGAAAGCGATCTGCCTTGTCCTTAGCTAAAGCCGTGAATACGACCTGATCAAGGGCTAGTGAAACCTTGGGGTTCAAAGAGCTAGGTGCTGGTGGGTGAGCGTGAATGTGCTGGTGGGCCACAGCAACGGCAGTGTCACCCGTGAAAGGAACCTTGCCGGTGAGCATTTCAAACAGGACAATTCCGACGGCATAGAGGTCAGTGCGAATATCAACCTTCTGGCCCTGAGCTTGCTCAGGAGAGAAGTATGCCGCGGTGCCCAAGATGGAAGTCGTGGTCGCGATGTCGTCAAAGGTCTCAGCAACAGCTCGAGCAATTCCGAAGTCAAGAACTTTCACCTTGCCCGCACGCGTGAGCATGATGTTATCCGGCTTGATATCGCGGTGAACAATGCCCTTGTTGTGGGCGAATTCAATGGCTGACAGCAGCTCTTTCGTCACACGAATAGCTTCAGGAACCTTGAGGGGACCACGAGCTACGAGCTTGGAAAGTTCAAGACCGTCAACGTATTCCATCACGAGGAATGCGTAAGTGTGCTTCACACCCTCAGAGTCAGTTTCAGTGGTTTCGCCTGCATCAAGGACACTGACAATATTGGGGTGATTCATGGTGGAAGCAGACTTTGCTTCTTGCTTGAATCGCTGACTGAACTTCTTGTTGGCAGCAAGTTCTTCATTGAGAACCTTGATGGCAACCTTGCGGCCTAATACAGAGTCTTGTGCAACATAAACATCAGCCATCCCACCGCTACCGATGAGCTTGCTGAGCTGATAGCGCCCAGCGATGACTTTGTTACTGAGTGGCACTGGTTCCCCCTGAAAAGACTGTGTGTCTAATCTATCCCAGCGCTGAGACGGTGAACGAAGTGGTGGGCGAGCTAGCGGAGATAGCAAGACCAGAACAGGTCACCTGGTAAGCAACGGTGTGGTTACCCAGAGCGGTTGGTGCAGCGAAGGGGGTTGTTGGATTAGCGAAAGAAGAAACCGTTGCCCCATCCACGAGGAGTGTGTAGCTTTCCAAGCTGTGGCCTGATGGGCATGCGGTGTAGCCAGCCCAGGTCGCGGTGAGGTTCTGGCCTGGAGTTGCGTTGTCATCGTTAAGGCTAGGAGCTGCTGTGGGAGCAGGTGCTACCGGAAGATCACCGTAGTAAGTCACGTTGATAGTGGTGCCATTGGCAACCTGAGGACCGGTTGGGTTGACGTCATAGACCACACCCACCTTGTCTGCGCTGGGAGCAGCGGTTCCCTTGACAGCGTTGACGTTCATGTTGAGCTTCTCAAGAGCTGCCGTAGCGTCTGCCAAAGACTTGCCTACGTAATCAGCCTTGTTGATAGCTGCTGCGGTGGGAGTAGCCGAACCTGTTGGGGTCGGAGTTGGTGTCTTTGACTTTGTGGGGCTTGCCGACTGGGTGGTCTCTGTCGGGGTTGGCTCAGGAGTGTTTCCACCCGAAGTCAACGCAACAACGGCACCGATGATGACGATGACGAGCACTCCCACAAGAGCGATGAGGGGCCAAGTCCACGGACTGCGCTTCTTCTTTTCTGTTGATTCAACGGGTGCGGGTGCTTCTGGAATGTTCAAAACTGTTGTTGCTCCGGTTTCAGCAGTGCGTGGCATGACCACGGTTGCATCCAATGGGGTTGTGGTGGTGCCAAGAACACCGGGAACTGCCGCGGCAGCACCCTGTAGGTCTCCGCGGCGCAAAGCCTGAGCTGCACGAGCCAGGTTTGCAGAGGAAGCGGGACGGTCAGAGGGCTTCTTCGCAATGCAGGAGTAAACCAGGTTGCGAACAGGCTCGGCAATAGTGTCGGGAAGCGGTGGAGGCTCTTCGTTGATCTGAGCCATCGCGATAGCGACCTGCGATTCACCAGTGAAGGGACGCTTACCTGCGAGGCATTCGTAGGCGACGATACCGAGAGAGTAAATGTCGGTCGAAGGGGACGCGGGGTGTCCAGAAGCCTGTTCGGGCGAAAGGTACTGAACTGTGCCCATGACCTGACCAGTTGCGGTCAAAGGAACCTGGTCAGCAATACGAGCAATACCGAAGTCGGTGATCTTCACGCGACCTTCGGGAGTGATGAGCATGTTTCCGGGCTTGATGTCGCGGTGAACAAGGCCAGCACTGTGGGCTGCCTGAAGAGCAGCAGAAGTCTGCGCAATGATGTCGAGGACCTTGTCAATGGACAGAGTCTTCTCGCGCTCAATGACGGCGGAAAGAGGTTCACCAGGAACAAGCTCCATCACGAGGTAGGCAGAGCCTTCTTCCTCGCCATAGTCGTAGACGTTCGCAATGCCTTCGTGGTTGACCAGGGCAGCGTGGCGAGCTTCTGCACGGAAGCGCTCGAGGAAGCCGGGGTCTCCCAGGTACTCGTCCTTCAAGATCTTGATCGCGACAAGGCGACCAATGACAAGGTCAGTGGCCTGCCAGACCTCGCCCATGCCACCAATGGCAATGCGCGACTGGAGTTCATAGCGACCACCAAAGGTGATTCCAGCTGTTGGTCTCATTTGTTTAACCCTGCCTCTAGGACTTTTCTTGCGATTGGCACTGCGATGTCGTTGGTGTAACCATTTTGTCCGAGTCCACCACCGTTTTCGATAACAACGGCAATGGCGTATCTCGGAGCTTCAGCCGGAGCGAATCCGGTGAACCAGAATGTGTACGGTTCCCCGTCTCCATTTTGGGCCGTACCGGTTTTACCCGCGACCTTTACTCCATCAATTCTCACATTAGTTATGAGATTGCTGTTATCTACGTTGTTGATCATCATTTGGGTGATGGTCGCAGCGTTCTCTGGGCTGATTGCCTGAGAGAATTCTTTCGCTTCAAACTGGGAAATTGGTTTGAGCGTGGGTTCGAGGATTTGATCGAGCACGGTGGGATACATCACCTTGCCGCCATTGGCGATAGCAGCAGAGACCATGGCGATCTGAAGTGGGGTTGCCCTGACGTCATATTGACCAAACGAGGCTAGTGCCGTCTGAGGATCATTCATCACCACAGGGAATTCACTCGCTGCTGCTTTCATGGGCACGTCAAACGAGGTGTTGAAACCGAACTTCTTCGCCTGATCCAGGATTGCCTTGCGCCCCAGTTCGAGTCCAAGTTCAGCAAAGGGAATGTTGCAGCTCAACCGCAGGGCAGTAGCCAAGGTCACTGTTGCGCCATATCCACAGGTTGTGTAGGTGGAGTTCTGGATAAACACATCAGTGCCTGGCAGCTGGAACTGCGAGGGGTTCGCAAAGGTGCTCTCCGGTGTGTATTTGCCAGACTCCAAAGCAGCAGCAACCATGACCAATTTGAATACGGAGCCAGGAGGGTTCATGTCGCCATTGATGGACTTATCAATGAGTGGCTTGAGCGGATCTGCAATCAAGGTGTCATAGGTGGCAATGACTTCATCAGCATTGTGGGAGGCAAGCAAATTGGGGTCATAGCTTGGCTTGGACGCCATGACCAAAATCTTGCCGGTGCTGGGTTCGGTCACCAGCACAGCACCTTCGTACTCACCTAAGGCATCGAAGGCAGCTTGTTGCATTGCGGGATCGAGGGTCAAGGCAACACTGGCACCCTGCGGTTCTTGACCAGTCAAGATGGAGTTGAGCTGGTTGAGGAACTGAGAACCTGTTTTGCCACTGAGATAAGAGTTGAGCGTGCCTTCAATCCCGGTCATGCCTTGGTTCAGCGTGAAGTAACCCGTGACGTTGGCATAGGTTGCAGGGTTGGGATAGGTGCGCTGGTAGCGATAGTTGTCATCAACGGGCACTGATTCAGCTATCGGTGCGCCCGCAACCAAGATGGAACCTCGCTTGTAGCGGTAGCTATCAAAGGTGGTTCGGGTATTTCGCGAATCCGCATAGAGCTGATCTGCGGTGAACACTTGGATCGTGCTGGCGGCCAGGAACAGCACGACAAACATTCCAATCACCACCATGGTGACGCGCTTTAACTCGCGGTTCATCCGACCACCAGCCTGGGCTCGCTTCGAATGGAGTCTGACAGGCGCAACAACAGAGCCGCGATAATCCAGTTAGCAACCAGTGAACTACCACCAGCGGCTAGGAATGGCGTGGTCAGACCTGTCAAAGGAATGACACGCATCACTCCACCGATCACGATGAAGCACTGCAAGGCAATAGTGAAAGACAAACCAACGGCGAGCAGCTTGCTGAAGTCATCGTGACCAGCGAAACCGATACGCAAACCGCGACCGACCAGTAACAGGTAGAGACAGAGAATGGCAAAGATGCCGGCGAGGCCGAGTTCTTCTCCCAAGCTGGCGATGATGTAGTCACTCTGGGAGACCGGTGTAACTTCGGGCATGCCCTCGCCCAGGCCCGTGCCAATAACGCCACCATGAGCAAGACCGAAGAGTCCCTGCACCAGCTGGTAGCTTCCGCCGTCGGCGGAGAAGTTCGCATCGTTGAAAGCGTCATACCAGTTGGCAAAGCGGCCATTGACGTAATCCAGGGTTTGATTCGCAACGACAGCGCCTAGTCCCACCAGGCTGAGCCCCAGTGCTACCCAGCTTCCGCGGCCAGTGGCGACATAGAGCATGACCAAGAACAAGCCGAAGAAGAGCAGACCAGTACCGAGGTCGCGCTGGAACACGATGACGGCCATGGACAGTGCCCACACCACAATGATGGGACCGAGGTCACGGCCGCGAGGAAAGCGCATGCCGAGGAAGGTGCGACCAACCATGGACAGGCTCTCTCGGCGCTGAACGAGGTAGCCGGCAAAGAAGACAGCCAGAGCAATCTTGGCAATCTCACCAGGCTGGAAGGTGAGCGTTCCTAGCTGAATCCACACCCTCGCGCCGTTGATGGAAATTCCCAAACCAGGAACCATGGGCAGAGCAATCAAGATCACCGCGAGCAGACCGGCCACATAGGTATACCGCTGAAGCACCCGCTGGTGCTTGATGAAGACGATGGTGGCTAAGGCCGCACCAAGAGCAAGTGCGGTCCACGCAATCTGCTTATTGGCGAGAGAATCCCAACCTTCATTACCGAGGGCTAAGTCAATGCGGTAAATCTCGGCAATGCCGAGCCCATTGAGCACGGTGGCGATGGGAAGAATGAGGGCGTCTGCTTGTGGTGCCACAAAGCGCATTGCGACGTGGATGGCAAGAACAAGAACCGCGAGCAAGCCACAGATGGCGAGCGGGCCCGCATCAATCTTGTCCAGCACACCCCACTGCACCAACACCAGTGAGGCCACGTTGATAGCGCTGGCCACCAAGATGAGAATCAGTTCAACATTGCGCATCCGCTGAGAGGAGCGCACGCGTTTGAGTCGACCGATAGATCCGGTGGCGACAAAGTCAGGAGCTGGAGCGGACACGGTTACTGGGTTCCACTCGTCAGGGAATCAACCAAGCTTTGTGCTTCGCCATAGGTAGCAAAGGGAATGCCGCTCTTGATCTGCTGTTGCTGATAGGCAGTCAATGAATCCAGAGGAATGTCGGTATCGACATAAACCTGAGACAGGCTCATACCAGCAACGTTTTGGGAAATGCCCTGATAGATCACGACGGAGTCGGCGTCACTTCCGACATAGAACTGGGTTTGGCTCCAGCGATAGCCCAAGATGGCACTGATCACGATCGCACCCAACACAAGAATCAATGAGCCAATCAAGATGACACGGCGGCGAATGCGCTTGGCCTTCACTGCATCGAGTTGAGCAGTCAACGCAGTGGGAGGAACGCTCATCCCACCGGTTGAGACCGGCATCTTTTTCGGCTTGGGGCGAGGCTTCAAGTTAGGTGTGGGAATGAGTTTTGCTGCGGGAGTTTTCACGGCCATGGGGCCAGCTGCTGAACCAACGAGTTCAGCAATCTGCTCTGGCTCATCTGCGGTGATATCCACGACCACGACAGTCACGTTGTCTGGAGCGCCACCAGTCAGGCTGGCTTGAACCAAGGTGTCTGCAGCATCATCGGCAGTTTCTGCCTCAACGAGGAAGGGCTTCAAGCGCTCGGTATAGACAACACCGGTCAGGCCGTCTGAGCAGAGCATCCAGCGGTCGCCAATTTCGATGTCCAACACTGCTGTGTCGAGCTCGGGAGAGGCATCCACATCTCCGAGCACTCGCATCAAGACAGAACGGCGAGGGTGGTCGTGTGCCTCTTCTTCAGTGATGCGGCCACTATCAATCAGGCGCTGAACAAACGTGTGGTCAACGGTGACCTGTGACAGGTTGCCTTCACGAAGGAGATAAATGCGAGAGTCACCGATGTGGGCAATGACAACTTGATTGCCTACGCGGAGCATGGCACTGACAGTTGTACCGAGACCAGCAAGCTCGGGGTGCTCATAGACAACATCGGAGAGCATGTCGTTGGCTTGCAAGAGAGTAGCCAACAAATCTTCTTGAGCTGAGACGACGTCTGGATATTCCTTATCCAGCTGCAGCAGGTGACGAATGACCAAGTGGGAAGCAACGTCTCCACCGGCGTGACCACCCATACCGTCAGCAACAACGCTGAGATAGGTGCCCGCGTAGCCAGCATCCTGATTGGATGCTCGAACCATGCCTACGTTCGAGGCGGCTGCGCTGTGCTTAGACATAACGTGCGCCTAGCGGCGAACCTCAAAAGTCATCGAGCCCACAACAATGGGGGTGTTGAGCGGAATAGGAACGGGGCTGGTTACGCGAGCACCAGCCAGAGTCGTTCCGTTGGTGGAGTCCAGATCGCGCAGGAGCCAGCTTCCACCGCGAATTTCTAAACGAGCATGGTGTGTGGAGGTGTAGTCATCCTGGATAACCAAGCTGGAGTCAGGTGAACGACCGATAGTGATGACGTCTCCCTGCAAAGGAAGTTCCTGTCCCTGCAGTGCACCTGAGGTGATGATGAGCTTGAGTGGAGTTCCATCAGCAGGAGCAATCTCAGTTGCTGCCACAGGTGCAGCGATGCGGGGTTGTGCCGAGGTGAGGAAGGCACTCGCATCGGGGGAGACAGGAGCAGGAGTTGCAGCCGGCATCTTGCGCACACGCTGACCAAAAAGATCACTGCGCACGGCATAGACAACAAAGAAGACGAAGACCCAGAGCGCAATGAGAAAACCAATGCGCAGGATCAGAAGGGTGAGCTCACTCACGTGGACCCCAGAATCCACCTGGCTCGGCAGCGCGAGGTGTCTGCACGGTCTCTGATGCGGAGGAGGAAGATTCTCCTGCTGCTTGAGGAAGCAGGCGAAGAACAATGCTGGTCTGACCGATAGTGATGACGGAGTCAGCTTCGAGAGCAGCAGAGACCAGTCTCTGGCCGTTGAGCTTTGACCCGTTGGTGGAACCTAAGTCGTTGGCCTGGGCGCGAGTTCCATCCCAGAGCACTTCAACGTGCTTGCGGGAGATACCGGAGTCCTCGACTGTGATGTCGGCTTCAGTGCCACGACCAATCACGGTGCGAGACTTCGCAATGGGGTAACGCTTGCCGGCAATCTCCAACACAGCAACCCAAGTGACCGAGCCACTGACGTTTTCAGAATCAACCTGGACCACGCCCATGGCGAGAGAGGGGTCAGAGCGGAGTGAAATCTTGATGCCACCAGCGAACTGGTAGTGCTGTGTTGCAGCATGCTTCGTGACGAGTCGTGTGAGCTCATCGGTCAGGGTGGCACCCATGTCGATCATGCGCTCGTAGTCGTCCGGAGCGAGACTGACGGTGAACTTGTTTGGAACAAGGACTCGATCGCGGGAGACAACGGCAGCTTTGGTGTCGAGTTCACGGCGCAGGGCAGCAGTGATTTCTACAGGCTGAAGACCTGAGCGAAATGTCTTCGCGAACGCACCATTGACTACGCGCTCAAGGCCGCGCTCAAGGTTGTCGAGAATGCCCACTGGTCTCCTTTGTCGGGGTAAAACTCCTCCCCAAATCGTACCCGGCGAGCTTGGAGCAAGCTGGATGCGCGCCGGGAGGAGGAAGGACTCAGTTTCTGGCGATATCGAAGGAAGCTGATGCGTCTAAGCCACCGGTTGCCCGAGGGGCCAACTCAGCTTTTCCACCTGATGCTCGAGCGAGCTGGGCCACGATAGCGAGGCCGAGACCGCTGCCGTTCTTGTCAGATTGTGCTCGCCAGAACCGATCAAACGCGCGCACACATTCCTCTGGACTGAGCCCAGGTCCTTGATCCATGACGTGCAGAACTGCTTCTGCCCCAGTTACCTCCACGTGGACAACAATGACTGAGCCAGCCGGGCTCACCGCCAGGGCATTGTCGATGTAGTTATCGACAATCTGTTCAACCGCGTTAGGGACCGCAACCACCTGCAGGGTCATCGGACCTTCATACCCAATCACCACATCAGATTCGGCGGCGAGGGCTTGCCACTGCTCAACGCGACCTCGAGTGAGGGTGGCAAGGTCGACGATCTCTCTGGGAACGTCTGATGCCTCGGTGCGACTGAGCAAAAGCAAACCTTCGATGAGGTTGCTCAACCGATCTGCCTCTGCTTCAGCTGCTGCTAGCCGGTCCGCCGCCCCAGCAGGATCGGTTTCCAAGAGATCGTGAGCTCGTTCCAACCGCAAACGCAATGCGGTCAGGGGAGTGCGTAATTGATGCGATGCATCGGCAGCAAAAGTTCGTTGTTGAGTAATGAGAAGTTCAAGGCGCGTAGCCATGTCATTGAACGAGGCAGCGAGCGATCGAAGTTCCCTTGTTCCTGCAGATTCATCAGCACGCGAGCGCAGATCACCTGCAGCTAACTCTTCTGTCGCACTCTGCAGCAATCGAATTCGCCTGGTTATTGATCCAGAGACGATGTAGCCAACAATGGCAGCCAGCAGCAATGCAATGACGGCAACAAGGGACAGGAGCCCTAATTGTTCATTGACAGTGTTGGAAACGATGTAGTCGGGATAGGTCAGTCGAACAGCGCCGAGAACTTCAGTTCCGCTCAAGATAGGCACAGCGACATAGAGCAATTCTTGATTCAGTGTGGAAGAGAAACGGTGTCCAGTACTGATCGAACCAGAAAGTGCTTCGACAATCTCAGGTCTATTCAGATACGACGTGCCGAGATCCGCCTGATCGTCGTCACTGATCACCACCGCGGTTCCGTCGGCGTTCACGATGACTACTCGAGAACCACCAGCATCCCGGTAGTCCTTAGTGGCTTGAATCAGTTCAGCATCATCAGAGGTTGTTGCCGTCTCTAGTGCTTGCTCACTCCGCCCAGCCAAAATGAAGGCATCACGTTCTAGAGAGGTAATGATGCGTTCGTGTTCAACCTGTTGGAGATAAAACCCTAAGGGGATGTCTTGAACGAGCAGCACGAGCAATGTGACAGACATCAACGCTGTGATGAAGCGCCACTTCATGAAGGCTGCCCGAATCGGAAACCTACGCCTCGGACAGATTCAATCCAGGCTGCATTGCCCAGCTTCTTCCGAATGGCAGCGATGTGAGCATCGAGAGTTTTACTCGTGCCGTACCAATTGGTGTCCCACACGTCATGCAAAATGTCTGAGCGTTTGAAAACAGCTCCAGGGTCACTGGATAGGTATTCGAGAAGTTCGAACTCTTTCGCCGTGACGTGGATATCTTCACCGGCAAGACTGACTCGCTGAGTTCGCACATCAATGATGAGGTTCCCAAAAACCCGTTCGTTCACGATAGGCGCCTCATTCTCGGAGGAACCTGTTCTGCGAACGACTGCACGAATACGCGCAATGAGCTCACGCATCCCGAAGGGCTTCACAACGTAGTCGTCTGCCCCAATCTCCAAAGCAACTACGCGATCTATTTCTTCGTCGCGAGCACTCACCACAATGATCGGAACGGTGCTGACCGTTCTCATCCTGCGGCACACTTCGGTGCCATCCATATCGGGGAGGCCCAGATCCAGAAGCACAATTTCGGGACTGAATTCCGCCAACGCGTCTAGCGCTGCGGCACCAGTTGACACGTGTCGTGTTTCAAAAGTTCCGCCCGAGAGTCCATCGAGGAGACCGTCAGCAACTGACTGGTCATCTTCCACGAGGAGAACGCGCATGACTCCATTCTGGCTCTGCCTTGGGGTTCACGTCCTCTTTAGCTCTTGCTTCTGTGGAAAATTGGCTAAATCTTGGATTTTGTCAGGACGTCTCTTGGATGTGCTCTCCGTAACGTGGAGGGTATGAAGTCTCAACTCATGACAGCCCTCTCGATTGTGGGCGTACTCGGAACAGCCACCACGGCCATGGCCATCAATACAGATGCTCTGGCCACCCTGGACCCCGGTGCAATTGGCACAGCGACCGACACTTTGTTGCCCGGTACTGCCGCTCCGGTCGACCCTACAGCTCCGGTAGCGACACCTGCTCCAGCAGACCCCAGTGCTTCGCCCACTCCCGCGACTTCCAGTGCCCCACAAACCGGTGGGAACGTCTCAGGTAGCAATTCGAGAACAAACTCGGGATCTGCTCCTGCAGCACAGGAACCTCAGGCTCCAGCGGCTCAACAGCCTCAGGCGCCAGTTGTTCAACAGCCACAAGCAGCTCCGGTTAACGGAACTTCTGGCGGTTCGGGAAGCCGTGTAGCACCAGCTGACGGTTCAACCGTGAACTACGAAGACGATGATCACGAAGACGATGATCACGATGAGGATGGCGAGCACGAGGATGAACACGAGGAGGAAGACGATGACTAAGCGTGTGCACCCAGCTGAGACTGCACGCAAACTTGTTGGAGTTGCCTCGGGTGTTGCGCTTGTGGGTATCGTGACGGGTTTTCAACTTTCTGCTAACGCGCAGGAAGGTGAGCAAGCCCAGCAGGTTATTCAGGGCACCCCCGCAGCAGTCGCTCCTGCAGCAGGTGAAACACAGGCCCCTGCCGCTGAGGTAGCGCCTGAAGCGGTACCTGCCCCGGCGGCACCTTCTAATCAACAGGTTTCCGTTTCTCAAAACCCAGCACCTCCTGTTGAAGCACCAGCCTCTGTACCTGCTGCACCCGTGGCTCCTGCCGCTCCTGTTGAAGCACCCGCTGCCGTGGCTCCTGCTGCACCAGCCCCAGCTGCACCCGTGAACGGTACTACTGCTGGATCGGGCGGCTAAATACATTTATGTCTGACGACATCTCGAAAAGTGCCCTGCGCGCGGTATTCACTGAAACGAATTCCTTGCCCGGGGTACTTTCGCGTCGCCAACCGGTGATGGGCGGGCACGGAACAATCTCCTTGGTGGGAGGTAATCCAGAGCTACTCGATGAATGCTGGGCGCTCGCCGATACCTGTGAGCAGCTGTGGAGCAGGTTCATTTCCGACAGCGACATCAGCAGAATTAACTGGTCAGAAGGGGAGCCTGTTCGAATTGCTCCGCTGACCAGGCAGCTTATTGCTGCCATGATTTCTGGGCACACGCTCACGGAGGGGGTCTATGACCCCACGTTGCTTCCGGACGTCATTAACGCCGGCTATTCCACTTCAACTGTGGACCCCACCCGGTCAACACAGCTTCCATCGTCAGCTTCCGCCCCGGGACATCTTGAGGGAATTAAATTCAGCGATGATCATGTCATTGTCCCCACAGGCACGACCCTCGATCCCGGCGGGATAGCGAAAGGCTTCACCGCGGATCTCATCGCCCAGCACGCAATAGATAAGGGTGCTTACGGTGTGATGGTCGAAATTGGTGGCGACATTGTTGTCCAGGGCGATGCCCCTGATGGTGTCGCATGGCGTTTGGGCGTTGAGGACCCGTATGTGCCAGATTCACATGCCAGCATCGTTCGCCTACAACGCGGTGCTGTCGCCACATCAAGTCAACTCAAGCGTCGCTTCGGTGAGGGAGAAACATCAACCCACCACCTCATCAACCCCGCCACTCATTCCAGCGCAACTGCTGAGGCCCAAACGGTCACCGTTATTGCCGCTTCGGGCGCACGCGCAGAGGTATTGACCAAGCGCGGGTTTGTGGACAAGCCAGAAGATTTCTTGGCATGGTTGCCTAGTGTGGGTGGAGCAGGACTCATCATTTTCGCTGACGGAAGACAGCAGGTTTCTGCTAACTGGAGTATCTACGCATGAACGAACCACACATCTGGTGGTACATCACCCGAGCTAGTGCCCTGATTGCCTGGGCACTGATGACGATGTCGGTGCTCTGGGGAATTCTGCTCTCCACTCGCGTGATGCGCAGAATCGACAACCCTGCGTGGTTGCAAGATTTGCACCGCTATCTCGGTGGACTCACGTTGTTCATGGTCGCCCTGCACATGGTCAGTTTGATGCTTGATGGCTGGTTGAAGTTCTCTCTCACCGAGACCCTCGTCCCCTTCGCCACGGACTTCAAGCCTCTTGCTGTTGCCTTGGGCATCATCTCCTTCTACATCCTTGTAGCGGTTCAAGGAACGTCAATGTTCATGAATCGGCTTCCACGAAAGTTCTGGAAAGGCCTGCACTACAGCAGCTATGTGGCACTTCTCCTCGTCGCATTGCACGCAGGTTGGTCAGGTACCGATGTGGGTTCGTGGTGGTACCGCGTTCTCGCCATCGTCCTCATTTCTGTTGCCACTATTGCCGTTCTTGTGCGCATCATTACCGGGACAAGGACGGGAAGCTCCAGTGCTCCTGCTCGTGAAAAGGTAGTTCCGGGCACAGAGAAACCAGTTCCTTCGCGTCCTCAAATTGATACCCGCACCATGGTGGTGAGCACCTTGGAGGACGTCGCACAGGACGTGCGTGCTATCCGACTTCTTCCCCTGGGCGGCGGACAACTTCCGGTCTGGCATCCAGGAGCTCACGTCACACTTCATTTGCCCAATGGATTGCAACGTCAGTACTCGCTGTGTGGGGATCCCGCCGAGCGAACCCACTTTGATATCGCTGTCCTCAAGACTGAACAGTCAGAAGGAGGAAGTGAATGGATTCACGCCAATCTCTCGCCCGGAATGACCTTAGAAGTTTCAGGGCCCCTCAATCACTTTGAGCTGGAACCTGCAAACGAGTACCTCTTCATCGCTGGCGGCATCGGCATCACTCCGATCAAGGCAATGATTGAGTCACTTCCTGTTCGGAGAAAGTGGAAGCTCATCTACGCAGGCCGCAGCAGAAGCACGATGGCCTTTGCCGAGGAACTTGTGGAGCGCTATCCCGACCAAGTCGAGATCCACGCTTCAGATGAAAAAGATTCACAACTGGACGTGTATTCCCTCACGGCATCGTCAGCCGCGCAAGTGTATTGCTGCGGGCCGGAGTCCTTGATGTCCGCTGTGGCAAGCTTTGTTCCAGCTGACCGCATGCACCTCGAACGCTTTGTTGCGATAGCTCGCGAGAGCAGCCTCCCAGCTTCACCACTAGAAGTCACCTGCCGAAAGAGCAAGAAGTCTTTCGTGGTTGATCCTGAGGAGAGCATCCTCGATGCCCTCGAAGAAAACGGACTTCCTGTCCTGGGCTCCTGCAAAAAGGGCGTCTGTGGAACCTGCGAGGTTCGAGTTGTTGAGGGCAAGCCCATTCACCTGGATTCGGTTATCGATGACGCAGAGAAGGATCGTCTCAAGGTGATGTATCCCTGTGTTTCCAGGGCTGAGGGCCACAAGTTGGTCCTAGACCTCTAAGGCTCAAATGGCGCAGGGGCATCACTCCGTGATAGCCTCGACCAGTTCGCGCGAGTGGCGAAATGGCAGACGCGCTGGCTTCAGGTGCCAGTGCCCGCAAGGGCGTGGGGGTTCAAGTCCCCCCTCGCGCACGAACGAAATCCCCGGTATTCATACCGGGGATTTTCTTTATGTTCACCACATTGTTATCGACGAATAGTCTGTTTTTGCTCAGCTAACTGCCAGAATTGCAGTGCGCACCGTTGCGCACCACCTCTTACATAAGGAGTCATTTTCATGGCTAAGTTCACCCTGCGCAAGGCTGCTGCCGTTGCCGCAATTGCGACCATCGCAACCTTCGGTCTTTCTGCTTGTGCAACCCCTGCACCTGAGCCCACCCAGTCCGCTATCGGTGGAGACATTGTTGCTCCGATCGAACTCAACTACCAGGACATCGACGGCCAGACCCTTGAGCTGGTTGTTGGCCAGGTTGTCAACATCAACTACGGCGGCATCAACGACGGTGAAATCGAAGTTGCCATCTCTGACAAGAAGGTTGTTGAGTACTCAGCAGCTTCTTACGAGAACGACACTCAGTTCTCCGCTGGCCTGATGGCACTCTCCGGTGGCGAGTCCACCGTGACCTTCACCTTCGCTGGTGAAGACCCCAAGGTACTCAACATCCAGGTTCTCCTCAAGTAATTCACGCAACTGTGGAAAGGGCGTCCCTGCGGGGGCGCCCTTTCTGTGTTTCCGGGGAAATATTGCTCTCAGAAAACTCCCAGATTACACACAGCTAAATCCCAACTTAAACGATTGGTACAGAGATAACGTTGTCTCAAGAGCAACCCGCTCACACAGCACATACTTCACAACCCCAGGAGAAACGCAGATCATGAAGAACCAGAAGCTCATCAAAGTAAGCGCCATCGCAGCACTCGCAGCAGCAGCCGCATTTAGCCTCAGCGCATGTTCCACTGCAGCTGACGAAGACAGCTCCGGAGCAGATGAGTCCAGCGAAACCAGCCAGGTAGTGGCTCCCACAATCATTGACGTCGCAACTGCTGACGGCCAGACCATTGACATCAGCAACGGCGGCTTCGTCGACATCACCACTGGTGACACCGATCCAGCTGACTGGTCAGCAGTTCTTTCTGACCCTGCAGTCGCTTCCTTCACCGCTGGTGGAAAGTCTGGCGATGCAGTGATGAACCCCGGTCTCCAGGGCACCGCAGCTGGAACCACCAAGGTTGAGCTCACCAACAAGACCACCGGTCAGGTTGTCAGCTTCACCGTCAACGTCAAGTAATTCCCCCCAAGTAACAAAAAGCACGGCCTCCATTAGATAAGACAATGGCCCCTCCCGAATACGGGAGGGGCCATTCGTTTTAAGTTCTAGTTACCCAGTAAGAGTTCGCGAAGACGATCAGCTGAATACACCGTTGCAATGGCTCCGGTGGCTTCAGCAGGCGAACCGTAACCCCACTCCACGATGATGGTGGGCACGTTATGGGCAGCAGCACCTTCCACGTCATAGATGCGGTCACCGATGAGCACGCTCTGAGAGGTGTCCGCACCAGACTTGGCCAGTTCAGCAAGAGCGTGGCCAACAACGTGAGCTTTGGATGTGCGGGCATCATCTTCAGAAGCGCCGGCGATGACCTCGAAATACGGGGTGAGTTCAAAGTGGTCCAAGATAGCCCGGGCTTGGTCTTCGGGCTTACTGGTGGCGATAGCCAGTGGAACACCTGCATCACGCAAAGATTCCAGGAGTCCGATCACACCGGGAAAGATCGCAGAGTCGAATGCACCATCGCGACGGAAGTCGGCACGATAGATCGCGAGAGCCTCGCGTGCTTTCTCTTCAGAGAGGCCAGCGCGTTCCTGAAGTGAAGCCAACAGAGGTGGGCCGATATAGGCCATGAACTCATCGCGAGCAGGGACTGGAAGTCCGAGGTGAGAGAACGTTGCAGACAGGGCATCGATGATGCCGGGAGCAGAGTCCAGGATGGTGCCATCCAGATCAAAGAGGACAGATGACCACGTGCGCGTAACGACAGAATTCATAACTTGGCAAGCTTAGGCGTGAATCGCAAGAACTGGTGGAAGCTACCCAGGCTTTTCTTCCTTGTTGGACTAGAAGAGTCGACCGTGCTTGTCTTCGATGCCGCGCATCTCGTCGTAATCGAGAATGAGCGTGCGAATACCGCGGTCTTCGGCCAGGGTTTTTGCCTGGGGTTTGATTTCTTGCGCGGCAAAGACACCGGTCACCGGAGCCAAGTGGGGATCACGATTCATGAGCTCGAGGTAACGCGTGAGTTGCTCCACGCCATCAATCTCACCTCGGCGCTTGATCTCCACGGCAACGGAGTTGCCGTTCTCATCGCGAGCGAGAATGTCCACGGGACCAATGGCGGTGAAGTATTCACGACGGACCAGGGTGTAACCCTCGCCGAGAAGCTCGATGTGTGCAGCAAGGAGTTCTTGTAACTCTGCTTCCACACCGTTTTTGATCAGGCCAGGGTCTTCGCCGAGCTCGTGTTCAACGTCGTTGTAAATCTCATAGATGCTCACGACCAGCATGTCTGCGGTCTTGGCATGGGTCACGCGCCAGATCTCCGTCACACCCACATCAGCCTGGTCGGCCTCGGGTTCGTGAGTAGTCAGTGAACACGGAGGGCTCATCCAGTTGAGGGGTTTGTAGGAACCACCATCTGAGTGAATAAGTAGAGAACCGTCTTGCTTGAGCATCAGCACACGCGTTGCCAAGGGCAGGTGTGCACTGAGCCGACCGGCATAGTCAACCGAGCATTTGGCAACAACAAGACGCATGAGATTGAGGCTACTTTCCCTGACCCAAAAGCAGTTCGAGCAACTCTGCAGAATCAGAAACAGTAGCCATAGCGCCGGCAAATTCTTTCTCGTGGGCATAGCCCCAGCGAACCAACACTGTCGGAATACCATTGAGCGCAGCGCCATCAGTGTCGTAGAAACGATCACCAATCATGAGCGCATTCTCACTTCCCAGCTGGCGCAGAACTTCAGCAATGACAGATGCCTTGTCTTTGCGCTCCTCATTGCCGCCGACGATGGCGGTGAAGTATGGCGTCATGTCATAGGCATCGCAGAGGCGTTCTGCTTCATGCTGGGGTTTGCTCGTGGCAACGCCCATCGGAATACCGGCATCGTGCAAGGTCTTCAGCGTGGAGAGAATCCATGGGAAGAGCTGCTGGTCTTTCAGACCATCACGCTCAGAGAGCGAGCGGTAATACGCACGAGATTCATCAATCCGCGCTGTGCCAATGAACCGCAAAAGAGAAGTACCGGTCGGAGGGCCAATCAGGAACTTGAGTTGGTCATCACTAGGGGGCGTCACACCAAAGTGCAACAAAGTTTCACGCAGGCGACGCACAATCGCTACAGCTGAGTCCAGCAGCGTGCCATCCATGTCCCAGAGCAAGGGTGTCCAGGGGCCTTCGGTTCGCAGCACAGGTCCTGGGGTGTAGTCGACCTCCACCGTGCTGGGAGGGTTGTGCACTACCTCGGGGTGTTCGCTCATGCGGAGGGGATCCGTTCTTCGCCGATGGTGTTTCCGCCATCGACGGTGATGACCTGTCCGGTGATGTAGCTCGCACCGGGCGAAGCAAGCCAGGCAACCGCAGAGGCGATTTCCTCGGCGGTGCCACTTCGTCCAGCAGGAACAAGGCGACCTTCGGCTGCCTCAGAATCCAGTTGGCTTCCGGTGGCAATCCAGCCAGGAGCAACAGCGTTGGCGGTGATGCCGTGGTGTGCTTCGTCCACTGCCAGGCCACGAGTCAGGCCCACCATGCCGGCCTTGGCAGCTGCATAACCGAGGTCTCCACGGGTGGCCATGGCCGAGCCCGAGACGCTGGTGATGTTGATGATGCGTCCCCACTTCGCCGAGCGCATGAAATGCACGACTGCCTGGGTGGAGTGGAACGCAGTGGTGAGGTTCATGCCCAGGGCGTCATTCCACTCGGCTGTGCTCATGTCGATGCTGCCCTGGGCAATGGTCTCGTCCGAGACAGTGACCATGCCGGCGTTGTTGACCAAGATGGTGGGCTGGGCAGAGACATCTGCCATCTCTTTCGCCAAGTCAGCAGCACCCGCCTCAGTGTCGAGGCGGCAGACAATTCCCACAGCGTCGATATCGAGAGCTTCCAGTTCACGCACACGCTCGTGAATGCGATCGGTGGTGCCGGTGATGATGACGCGGGCACCAAGCTCACCTAAAGCGCGTGCTGAGGCAAAGCCAATGCCGGTTGCACTACCTGCACCAGTAATCAGTGCAGTCTTTCCCTCCAGAGTGAGGGAGCCAGGAAGCTTGGGAAATGACATAACTTCAGGCTACCTAACAGCGAACATGCGAGAAGTGCGCCCTGCCAACTTCTAGGCTGGAGGAATGAGCGAAAACACAGCCCTCTCTGGAATCGACATCACCGAGCTGGACGAAAAGGTTCGTCCGCAGGATGACCTCTACCGCCACGTGAACGGCAAGTGGGAAGAGCGCACCCCAATCCCTTCGGACAAGGCTCGCTATGGCTCGTTCCACATCCTCGCTGAGGAAGCAGAGAAGGCTGTCCGCGACATCATCATTGAAGGACAGAACGCTCCCGAAGGTTCTCAGCAGCGCACTGTGGGTGATCTGTACACGAGCTTTATGGACACCGACCTGATCGAATCCCTTGGCGTTGCCCCCATTGAGTCTCAGCTAGCTTTCGCTGGCAACGTTGCCACGATCTCTCAGCTGCTCGACACCGTCGCTCGTCTCGAGCGCCACGGTGTTGGCGGGTTCATGGAACTCTTTGTCGATAACGACCCTGGAAACCCAGAGCGCTACCTCGTCTTCACAGAGCAGGGAGGTCTCAACCTTCCTGATGAGAGCTACTACCGCGAAGAGAAGTTCGCATCAGCACGTGAAGCATATGTTGGCCACATCCAGCGCATGTTTGAACTGACGGCAGAGCACCTCCCAACTACAGCTGGTCTCGACAACGCTGCTGTGCGTGCACAACGCGTCTTTGAACTCGAGACCGCGCTCGCCGCAGCACACTGGGACAACGTGAAAACCCGTGACTCCGTTGCCACCTACAACCCACTGACCTGGGCTGAGGTGAAGGAACTCGTTGCTTCTGGCGCACGTGGTGCGATTGACCTCGAAGCAGTTGTGGGTTCAGACCCCCACGAACACGTTGCAGATCTCGACATCTGGCTCACTGCCCTTGATGCACCTGCTGGCGCCCTCGACACTGTTGTTGTGCGCGAGCCCAGCTTCCTCGAAGGCCTGGGGGCTTTGCTTATTCAGGAACACCTCGAGGCATGGCGTGACTGGCTCAGCTGGAACATCATTCACTCAGCAGCTCCATTCCTTCCCGCCGCGTTTGTCTCAGAGAACTTTGACTTCTATGGCCGCACCCTCACCGGCACTCCAGAACAGCGCGAGCGCTGGAAGCGCGGCGTCTCTCTGGTCGAAGGTTCGATGGGAGAAGCAGTAGGTCGGGTATATGTGGAGCGCCACTTCCCCGAGCGCGCCAAGGCTGAAATGGATGTGCTCGTAGCCAACCTCATCGAGGCTTACCGCGAATCCATTACCAACTTGGACTGGATGAGCGAAGAGACTCGTGGTCGTGCCCTGCAGAAGCTGGACAAGTTCACCCCCAAGGTTGGCTACCCCGTCAAGTGGCGCGACTATTCAGCTCTGGTTGTGAGCCCCACTGATCTGGTTGGCAACATGCGCCGTGTCGCGGAGTTCGAATTTGCTCGTGAGCTCGGCAAGATTGGCAAGCCCATTGACCGAGATGAGTGGTTCATGACTCCTCAGACCGTCAATGCGTATTACAACCCCGGGTTCAACGAGATCGTGTTCCCGGCGGCGATCCTGCAGCCACCCTTCTTTGACGCGAGCTGGGATGACGCGGCCAACTACGGCAGCATCGGTGCCGTCATCGGCCACGAGATCGGCCACGGTTTCGACGATCAGGGTTCGCAGTTCGATGGCGACGGCCTGCTCACAGACTGGTGGACCGAAGCCGACCGAGAGAAGTTCACCGAGCGTGCTGCAGCGTTGATCGCTCAGTACAACGAGCTCGTTCCCGCCGGACTCGACGAGCAGTATCACGTCAACGGCGAGCTCACCATCGGCGAGAACATCGGCGACCTGGGCGGTCTCTCGATCGCGTGGAAGGCGTACCTTCTCGCCCTCGACGGCAAAGAAGCCCCCGTGCTCGACGGGCTCACTGGCGCACAACGCTTCATTATTAGCTGGGCTAACTCGTGGCAGCAGATGGCGCGTGAAGAAGAGGCGATTCGCCTCGCAAATGACACCCCCTACGGACTGGCAGCCGGATTGCAGACGGGCAACATTGCTCGTGCTCACCGTGTCGCCGCAGCATTGGATTCAGGCATCGTGTGGGTCAACGCCTGGGGTCTGCTCGACCCGGCCGTTCCTTTCGGTGGCGTCAAGGCCTCAGGTTGGGGTCGCGAGTACGGTCCCGAGTCACTCGAGGCGTACACGCGCACCAAGTCAGTCGTCATCTCGACGCTGTAGATCGCTTCTCGGACCCGGAGCGAGGGGCTGAACTGGCTCTAGTTCTTGGGTGAGAGCCCGAGTGACTTACCGGCACGTGATTCGCCGGCAGTG
>ERZ1034363.435-NODE-435-length-29238-cov-3.376736_pt1 | contig 29238 bp, 41 predicted proteins | sample MGYA00520616_ERZ1034363 | MGnify/ENA primary metagenome ERZ1034363 (study PRJEB33736, sample SAMEA104284506) | Azolla filiculoides | biome: Urban; feature: Water surface; material: Ditch water | place: Netherlands | collected 2015-10-28 | depth 0-0.1 m ... | reverse complement strand
AATTGGATGCTCTAAGTTATTTTGGATAACATAATTATCATAAGACCTAGCAGCTTCTTCTCTATCAGAGAAAGTACCTAAATTAATTGTTTTACCATTAACTTTGATAATAGCTCTCCACTTATTAGGACGATTCTTATCATTAAATACTCCTCTAAATCCCGAAGTATTAGTACTTCTAAGAAGTCTAGTATTTTGATTTTGTTGAAATATAGTAGCCCATCTACAATTAAAAGGGCTATAACCTAGATTAGTATCAATTCTGTCTAAGGATAATCCTTCTACATACCCAGAACTATAAGCCCACTCACTAAAACCTTCAAAACTATACCAAGAAGAGTCTACTGTAATTCCTCTAGCCCCATAATTCTTATAAGCTTTATGTGATATAGAATAGCATCTTGATTTCATACTAGCCCATACATTGTAAAGTTTACTTCCAGTTTGTTCATGAGTTGTTCGTATAGACATATAACAAGCCCTACAACATTTAGGCTTTTGTGTATTTACTTTGCTAATACTCATCGTACTTTGTTTAAAGCAAAGAGGACATTTATACAAACCCAACTGTATTCTATATTTATGATTTGGTAGATAACCTAACCCTAACTTTTCTAGTAATAACATTAATCTATCTCCCATATTTCTTTATCGAATCTACAAGCTTTGAAACGGGGTTCCCGAAGTGAACCATCTGGAAGTTCTTTCATAGCTTTAATTTCCACAACTTTACCTATAATTAAACTTCTATCATTCCACCAGCTAGTTCTCTGCTCATCAGTCATACCAGATACAGTATGTTTAGTTCCATCTCTACTTTGAACAATTAAAGCTCCTAGAGTACCTTCATACTTACCATCCCCGCCAGACATACCTACAACTGCTAGGTCTTTAGTTACCTCTTCCTTAATCTTCATCAAGTGTGCATTACGTTTACCAAAGAAGTAACCAGAGTTATAGTTCTTGAGTATAATACCTTCACCTCCAGACGAAGTTACTTGATTAAAGTGATAGTAAAATACATCTTCTTGGCTAGATATAGCTAGAATTGGAACTAACTGTACTTTATCTTGTAAAACAGGGTATAAATCATCATAAACTGAATCTAAAAACATATATCTATCTCTGAAAGGCATTTCTGGCTTCTGTAAGTAGATAATATCATGCAGGTTTAGAACTACATTCTCAGCATCTTCATACTTTCTATTCAAAACTCCATTAAGTTCGTGGAATTGCATATCTGGTATAGTAGCTTCAAAGATAAGTCTTAAATCTTGACTAGGCTGTAATGCTTCTTCTATCTTTTCATTTAAATAAGCTATAGAAGGTATTTCTCGCTCTGCCCTAGAAGTTAGTTTACCCCATTTACCATCTATAAAATCTATCATAACAAACCAACCATCGAGTTTAGGTTGGATGGCAAATGTATTTGGTATATAGTTTTTCTTCTTAACTGCTTCGTTATAATGCAGTGCTTTTTGTGGTGAATAGTTCATAAGTTTCCTTAATAAAGTGTGGATGTTGTAAATTGTTCAGTAAGTACTCACAGAAAGTACGCCAATGTTTATACCTATGGTCATGTCTCTGCGAATATATATGCCTAAGAACCTTATAGTTAGTAGTTATAACTCTTTCCTGCAACCAACCCTCTGGTAAGTTCTCTTTTAGCCTAGTTATATCATTATAATAAGGTGACTTAGGACTTTTGTACGAAAGTAAGCACTTATTAAAGGCAGATACCATACATTTAGAAGTTCCTACCTCGAAGTCATCATAGCCTACTATCCTGTTTTTCAATGTGTGCATTGTCGAAGCACTTTGTTTACTAATTCCTACACGGTAAGTATCAAACTCTTGCCAGAAACCTCTTGTAGCTTGTATATATAACTGAACTGTAATGTGTTCGAGCAGCTTATTATGACCACCGTCTTTATGAGCAAGTAACTTAGCTCTTTTATCCGCCTTAGCTATCTTCTCTTCAGTCCACCACTCTTCCAAAGGAGTTATATGGTCGTAGTAGCTTAAAGCCATACCAAGTAAAGCTCCAGAGTAGCCACTTTCTTCTATTATGTTTACTTTCATTTCTTCTCCATTGCAGCTAGAGCTTCATCAAGTTTACCATCTATAAGTTTCTTAATTTTCACTGCTGTTTCAGACTGTAGAGCTTCTTTGCTGTAGGAAGCTCCAGCTATCATGTAGATAGTCTTAGATTCTGGTATAAGACAAGCAGTTACTAAGATACTTACTGAAATCGCTAAAGACTTTTCCCAGAATTTATAACCTTCTTCATATTTTTCAAATCTACTTATTATTGTGCCTATTAATCCTGCAACAGCTACTACACTTCCAGAAATATATAGTAAAGCTAACAGTCTATTCACAGAACCAGCTAAATAAAGCAATAATTCAATACTCATAAAACCTCCTAGATTAACTTCTCGACAAGTTTCTGAACTTCAACCCTCAAGTCCTCCAAACTTCCATTATTATCAACTACAAAGTCACAATCGTTTCGAGTTATAGTTATAGAGGTTGAAGGTTCTGGTTTCTTTCTTAAACTAGCATCTACCCAGACTATACAATCAACTAAACCTTCAACAATCATAGTTTCAAGTTCATTCATGTTCCGAAGTCCGCAGTAAATATCATAGTACTGGAAGATTTCTCTACCTAGTCTAGCTAAGTCTGGTGTGTTGTAAGCTTTAATAAGTTCAAACCACTCTTGTCTATGATTCACTCTATCTTTATAGCATTCTTCAAAGCTAGAGTACTTATACTTGTGTTTCAAAGCTGGATAGACAACTTTAAACCCTGCAAGGTGAGAGCTGGACTCGAAGGTAAATCCATGTTCTTCTTTAAGTAGCTCACATACAGTGTCTTTGCCGTGACGGGCGAAACCTGTAACAACTAGTTTTGGTTTTCTCATACCTACCTCTGGTGTTTAATGTTAGTTTCAGCTATTTCTTTAATACTATACTCTGTATGGCAGCAATCACATTCAGCTATATCCCTAGAGTAATAGAGACGGAATGTAGTTCCTTTACACACAACACAAGTAAAGTTAATGCTCATCGTTCCTCCATAGTTCTCTAAGTATAAAGATAAGCAACACGCAGTTACCAGAGAACAGGGCAAGTAGTACAGCGTTTAAACTATTTTCCAGTGTCAACATCTTTACTTATCCCTCCGTCTGCACGTTCAGTTACAGTATCAAATTCTTCTACAACTTCAAACTCATCTTTAGCTAATTGTAGAACTACAAACTGCGCGAAAGCTTGTAGAGGTTCTATAAGAACTGAAGCTATAGTATTTCTATTCCAAGCAGAAACAAACCATTGTCCTTGGTAATCAGAATCTATAACCCCAGTTAAGTTACCTACGACAAGCCCATTCTTAGCTCCCAGCTTACTTCTAGGGAGGATGAAGGCTACTTTACTTGGGTCTTCAATATGTATTGCCAAACCAGTTGGAATTAGTTTACTTTCTCCAGGAAGTAGAACTACTTGTTCGGTAATTGCCGCTTGTAAGTCATAACCTGCACTACCGTCAGTAGCTTTAGTTGGTAAGTTTACTCTTGGGTCTAGTCTTTTTACTTTCATTTTACGTCTCCATAGGATTTTTCAGAAATAGCTATACCAGCTGGGATAATAAGTTCTTTTTGGTACTTCAATGGAATCTCCATGTGTTTAGTTATTCTATCTGGTGCGGTTAGGTCGGACTTCAAGTACTGACCGCTGAGCGAATCATGGGTCTGCATAAGTACTTGCACATTCTTAGGATTCTCCTTAGTGTCTATATTCACAAGTCCGTTATTAACTAGAATACCGATTGTAGATTGAGGAATCCAAGCTATAGCCTTGTTATACAGGTTAGCATCACTTCTATCTAAGAAGTAACCTCTAGCTCCAAATACATTCTCTACAAAGCCATACTTATCAACATTATTCTTATGTCGATTCTGCCAAGCTCTAACCTCTGGGCAAGCCGTGAAGTAAAACTTCTGTACTTTCTCTACCTCGGCTACAAGAAGTCCTGCTTTACCTGCAAGAGTAGGTGCTTTCCCTAAGTAGTTAGTACCATGACAGATAGCTTTAAAGAGTTGTCTCTCTTTATCCTTCTTAGTTATGGTTCTTTTGTAATACTCAGTTGCGATTGTAGCATATAAATCAAGGCTATCATCACTAAAGATGTCAATAAGAAACTTGCAGTTACTATCATAAGCAACCACACGAGCGTCTGCTCCACTATAATCAATATCAAAGAATACATAACCTTCATCTGGAATGAATAGAGTTTTACAATTAGGAAGTTCAGTAATTCCAGTAGTAGAGTCATCAATAACTACTTCAATCAAGTCTTCGTCAGAGTCAGTAGGTTCTACAGTTGCAAGAGAGTATTTCAAGTCTATCTTACCTTCTTTAGGTACATTCTGTAGGTTCATCCCATTTCCAAAAGCATTCTTCCTACTGGCAAGTCGGTAAGTCTTAGTCCCAGCTACATTATAACTGGTTCTCATTCTACCATCTTCATCTACTTTAGCGGACAAGAATGTTCTAACAAATATACCTATACTTCTATACTCAAGAATCAACTTAATCAAAGGTGCATACATAGGATATTGCTCTAAGTACTCAAGCATATACTCTGAACCAAAGCTTTCTGTACCTGTTTTACGATTAATCTTAGCTTTAACTCCTAGAAGGTCTTTAAATAAGGCTCTGACCTGTGGAGTTGACTTAGGATTAAACTCCTCTCCAATGATATAGCTTAGATTAGATTCAACTGATTTCAATATGTCAGAAAGTTGACGATGTAGTTCCTCTTTCTTCGATAAATCAATCCTAATACCTCGATTCATAACTCTATTTAAAGCTGGAGCTAGTTTGTGCTGTTGAAAGTCATAGAACTCTTGAAGTTTTACAGGCTGACCTTTAAGTACTTCTTGCAGAACCTCTGCAATCTCTCTAGTATATAGGATGTCTTTCACGTTGTACTTCCAGCGAATCATATCTTGCTCTGTATATTCTTTAACCATGATTAGCAAACTCCCCATGCACTTGTTCTCTTATAGCTGTAATCCACTCTACAGCTTTAGCCATTTCTTTGAAAATCTTTCTATACCTAGTTCCTTCTTTAGTAACTTGGGCATGAATATCTCCATGTTTATCTACATAAATACCTTTTATATTAGTAGATGTACCTGCTTTATGTAAAGAACTGTTCATAACATTCTGGCTGGCAGTAGCTAACCTTAGATTACTCCATGTATTATTACTAGTGTTTCCGTCTATATGGTCTACTACTAAGCTAGGAAACTCTCCAGTCATGTAAAACCAAGCTAATCTGTTAGCTCTATACTGAACCCTATCTACATTTATCTGAATGTAACCTCTTCTACCTACACAACCAGCTACAGCTCCTTTTGAATAACCATTACCGCTGTAGTTTCGTTTAAATAAACCTGTTTCTGGTTCATAAGTAAATACCTCTTTAAGTCGTTCTATAGTTAAGTTCATGCTGATGCTCCAAAATTTTGCATATCTTTCCAATAAGTATAGTTCTCACAATAGATACTAGCTAGAAAAGCTAAGTCTTTCTGCATATTATTGTACAGCGCATGGTGTAGAATCATAGTATCTACTTCTGCATTACACTCTATTAACCAGAACTTTCTAATGAACGCTGAATCATAGCTGAAGTTTTGCCCTGTAATCTTTATGTTTCTATGGTTAAGAACTTTAGAGATTAAATAATAGATAGCAGTTTCTTCTTCTAAGCTCCAGAAGTTAGGATTACTTAGAGTAGAGAATGGGATGCACATCCCAGACTTATTCTCATAAGCAAAACCTATACAGTCAATCATAGCACTATGTCTAGTTTCAATATCTATAGATACAAGTACATTCTCTCTGTTAAGTTTAAATACTAACTGGTCAAGCCATCCAATAACTTGCGTGTAGTCTGTCCCTAAGATATAGTCTCTAACTGGAGTTAGGTAATCCTTAACAACTTTACTACCCTCTTCCAAGTTCTTGAATATATCTCCAACCTTCAAGCAATCCCACTTAATAACTGGAATCTTATCTGGACTTCTCTGCTTAACTATAGCTGGAAGCATAGGAAAGAGGATAATCTCCCCAAGACCTAGACTTTCATGCGTAGTTTCAATAGAAGCTCTATGTTTTACCAACCCGCCTAAAGGTTTCTGATTACCTCCAGAACCTTGAGTCTGACTGTAAGCTACATTTCCAGACAAGAAGAAGTAACTCCACTTACCAGCGACAATAATTATCTTTGGATTAACTTTCTTAATCTCTTCAGTAAGTAATGTAACTTCAGTTGCGAGTAAAGTAGAAACATATAAGTCTTTTTGATGCGGAACAGGAAACCAGAACTGTTCTTCTCCTTCTGGTATGTTCTTTTTCTTCTTAAATTCAGTACTCCAGTCATAGCTATCTTTGTCTGGTCTTTCATAGCTCAAGTAAGTTGTGTGAATTGATTTTTGAGTAATACCTGCTTTAGCTAAGTCACTAAGTAAGGTAAGATGAGAAGCAGCTGACCAAGGATAGTCACGTTCTACTTCATTTTGAATAGGATAGTCAACTATAACTAGTACTGACTTTTCTGAAGGATGTTTAGCTCTGTGCATACTTTTTCTCTCAAAGTAGGTTAATAAGGTGCTGGTTACGTTATCCAGCTTGGCTTTGCCAACGTAAGTACAGCCTACGGGAGGAGTGCTTATGAAGTATGCGAGACCGCATCTGTACTCTCGGATGTTTGCTAACTAGTCCGATTAAAAGTCTGCTTACTGTATGCAGAGATAGCTATAGTCCATGTCAGAAAACTACACTACCAGCTAAGGGCAGGGTTTAAGCGTCTAACTTAGCTACTTTAGTTACAGCAGCTTCCATTCTTGATGGGTCATTGAATGCTTTGCGGTGCGCTACATTAATTAATAGGTCATACCCTGCCAAGGTGTTAGCTACATTAGTAAAGTAGATTTTATTATAATCCCATTGAGTTTCAGCATCATCTGTACCTTCTTTAAAGATGTCACCAGAGTTTGTAAGACCTAAAGTAGCCATTAAAGCACCAAAGTCTGGATTGTTCTTACTGAATTTCTCTGTTTCTTTATCGAAAGATAGCATGATTGAACCAAAGACTTTAGGTTCGTCAACATTCAAGAACTTACTAACTTCTGCATCTCTAACTGCATAGGTTAGGTTTAAAATTGCCCAATTCTTCTCATCTTTAGTTCCTGTACGAAGTTCAGCTTTAGCAATACGAGCTTCATAAGTACCTGCTGGGCAGATTAATCTTTCTGTAGAAACTTCTGATAAGTCGATGTCGAATCTTGAATTAGTCATTGTAATGTACCTTTTGTTTAAGTTAAAGTTAATGTAATTGCTGGACTTGAGTCCTTCCAGCTAGGACTTTATTCTTGGGAGAAAGCTAAATCTTCTTCTTCTACTATTAGAGACCCACTATTAGCTTTATCTGCTAACTTTACAGTATAAGTAGGCTCTTCAAAACTAAAAGTTACTGTAGCTACCCTATACATATCTGTGTTCTGATAATAACTAGCTTGTCGTCTAAGATAGACTAAATCCCCAATACCGAATTTAGATGTAAACGTAGCCATATCAGTTACCAAAGATAGGATACAAACTAAAGTCTGGTTTGAGTTTATCTTCTCTAGGAATCTTTCTAGGAGATGTTGCAACACCTTCCTTTTTGCCTGCCCAGTAGAAGTTATCTTGTCTATCTACATAAGAGTAGATGACCTCACTAAACTTAGAGACTATAGTATTGTTTAATGCCTGTCCGAAAGTTCTAGGATATAACTTAGTTATCTTTAAGTCTTCTTCTTTAGGTTGTTTAACAGTTTGGTCTTCCCCTATAACTGGATGACCTAACATAATTACAGAACATTGACACTGTTCAGTTAAAGGTATAATAATCTTACTCATAAAGTTACTCTGTACATCTCCATAGTCTTTCTGGGTAGTTGCACTTCTTGAACCTTTTACAGTTGAAACTAGGTAATCAACACAAGCTGTCATTGAATCCACAACTTAGATTGTGTTAGTATCCCATTGGAGATAGTCTCCTAAGTTCTCTACTTCTCCAGTTACAAAGTCAACACCTTTGAATACAGCTAGACCTTCAAGAATAGCTACAAACTCTGAATGTTTACTTCGGTCTCCAGCTCCAATCTTTACTTTAAGAGCATCACCTTCAGAAAGGTCTAGGAAGTTTTGTTTAAAGTCTCTAACTACATTAGCAGAAGTGTACTTAGGATTGTAAGTAGGTCTGCAAACCATATAGTGCAACTGACCTTTCTTGAGTTCAATCTTATGTCTTGAAAGACCTTCCTCAAGTCCATCTAAGGCATTAGCTTCAGTAGCTAGAAAGCGAATCTTAATCTCTGGGTTCTTGTCTAAGAGTTTGAAGATAGTTGCGATGCTAGCTGACTTGCCAGAGCCACCTTCTCCATATAAAAGTATATTTCTTTTTAACATTCTCACACTCCAAGACCTAAAAGTTGTTTATAATCTACAAGAGAAACCTCTTGTCTGCTTTCTGAATCCCAACAAAGTTGCTGGAAGTTACTCTCAATAAATGTCTCACCGTACTTACTCTTACATCCATCTTGGAAAGGACAAGGTTTAAAGAAACTTGTACATCCATGCTGGAAGTCTGGAATGAAACTATCTTTAAAGTCCTTACCTTCCATAGTTTCCTTATACTTATCTACCATAGTCTGTACTTTCACTAACATAGACTTGTACCATAAGTCAATTTGGAAATCAGTAATAGGAACTTCAAACTCTTCTACCTTAATCTCGCGAACTTGAATAGCTACCTTTCTAATCTTAGCTCCAACTACAGTGATACCTTTCTCTCTAGCTAACCAAGCATAGCCTAGGAACTGCCCAGAAGTAGCTAACAAGTCTGCTGTATTCCCTGTAATAGCTTTAGTTGTTTTCTCGTCCACAATGTAAGTTCTACCCATGTTCTTCGCAAACATATCTAACTTACCTTTGAAGATTAAAGGAACTCCTAACTCTGGATGTAGGATTGGAAGTTCAGCTGTCATCTTATGTTCGATTGCATAGCTACCATCTTCTAATTCAGCAGGTACAACCTCTTCATTATCTAAAGGGAAGCGTCTAAAATACTCTTTAAGAGCTAGTCCCATTCTTTCTGGACTTTTCAAAGTATCTGTGTCTGCATGAGCTTTAGCCATTAGTTCATGTAGGTCATCAATTACAGTATGATAACCACCTTCTACGGCTTCAGTTGCGGAAAGTTTCTCATTATAATACATTTTTCGAGTAGTTTCAAGTCCTTTTGCAAAACAACCTCCAGCGGATAAGTCTATGTTAAAGCTAGACTTTCTGTAACTCTGCGCACGTTCTCTGAACCATCTAAGCTCACAATTAGACCAAGAAGATAAGTCTGTATTAGACAGAATCAATGGAAATAAACTTGTAGCTGACATTATAAAATCTCCTTAAATAAGTTATCTGTAATTTCTTTACTCTTTAAAGTAAGTTCAAAAGCTTTGTACTTGAAACCTAATCTATAAAGGACTAAAGACATTAGTTCTAAAGTTATAGCTTGGAAGAGTTTATAAAATCTCATTATCTTCTTCCTTGAGGTTTAGCTTATACTCCCAGTACCATTGACCTCTACCAAGAAGACAGCAGAACTCGTCTAAATTTATTACTTTTCTCCACTCATTCCATTTAGCTATATAAATAACTGGTCTAGCTAATATAACTTCCTCTAAAGCTTTCTCTACTTTAGTTAAGCTCCAGTACTCTAGTGAATCTACCCCTAAAACTCTCTGAAGGTCTACAATTTGTTCACCTTTCTCGTCAAAGACGATACAGTTTCTATTTGTATATAAGTAAATTTCAGTAATCATTCTATTTCTCCAGTTAAGGTAAAGTTCTTGTTCTTCAACTCTTCTTCAGTCAACACCTCACCTTTCAACTCTTTCATTATCAACAAGCCTAGAGCTTTCTGGGTTAGTTTCTTAGGTTTCTTAACTCTAGGTTCTCTAACAACCTTCTCCTTAACCACCTTAGCTGGTTTCTGATTGAGAATAAACTTAGTTTCTCTGTCTGCTCTAAGCCATTCAATAACTAACTTCTGGTCATCAAGAGTCATCTCATAACCTTCAGTTTCTACTTTATGTTTCAGAGCATGGAACTTATCGCTAAGTACTCTCTTCTCTTCGTCAGTTAGAGAATGTTCCTGTACAACCTGTACTTCCGTTAAATCAATGGAGAATTTGGACATCTTCTAATACTCCGAAGTCGGTTAAGAAAGTTAGAACTACTTGTAGTGTAGTTATAGCCGCTTGTTCTGTTATATCTAATTCCTCAATAGGAACTGTACTTGTACTAACTAGTTCTGCTCCTTCTCTAAGTACAGTCATTAACTCACTGGCAGAGCCGTAAGTAAACATATCTTTAACTAAATCTGGTACTGTTGCTTTCATTTATAACTCCTAAGTTATTATAGTTAAGCTATCTCTAGCTCGGCTTGCGGCTACATAAAGTAGCTTATGTTTCATATATACATTCTGACACTTCCTAATATCACTCCAACTAACAAAGACATTAGGTATAGTCATACCTTGACTTCTATGAGTAGTAATTGCGTAGCTGTGTTTAACTTTAGCAAATAAACCCATGATGAAGTGATACCTTCGGAAAGCTTTCTCTCTAGCTTGCTTACCACTAAAGGCATAACACTCTTGTCTAAGTCCCGAATCTAGCATAGCTAGTTGTTTCTGGTCTATAGCTACATAGATTAAAGGTCGTAAACCATTTCCGCAGTCAACTTCTAACTCCCAGCAGGGTATATGAAGCACTGTAGTCTGTGAAACCTTTCTAACTACTGCTTTTGTATTCGCACTAAAGGTAACTACTTTGTCCGAACCTGTAAAGTTAGCTATCTTAGACTTGGAAAGTCCAGTTAGCGGTTCTATAAACTGTACTGGTTCAGTAAAGATAATCCTATCCCTAAGTACAAAAGCTGGAAGTTCCTTAGCATTGAACACAGACTTGCGGATATAGTTGTTAAACTTATCAACTTCTGCATTACTCCAGCAGATAACCTTACTTTCCTCATTCAGCAACTCCTTCTTACCCTCCTTAGAGTCAATATAATCTATCAAGTAGTCTAAAGTTTTGTTATAAGTCGGCTTAACTACTCTAGGTTGTTCGTAGATTAACTTCTCCAGAGCTAGAAGAAACTGGAAAAGCTCTCCTTTGTTTCTTTCTGGAGTTGTTAGTGTGTAAATAGGATACTCCTGCTTAAACACTATACTCTCACAGTCATCAAAGCTAGACAAGTTCTTAACTACTTCGGGTAACTGACTTCTATGCCCAATGAATAAGGTTTTCTTACCTGTTTCTTCAATAGCTTCAAGTAGTTTAGAACCTACCATCGAACACTCATCTATAATCAAGAGATTAATATCATTCATTATAGGTGGTAAACCTCCATGTTTACCTAAGCTTTTAACTTCTGTACTTGAGTTAAAGTGAAAACCCAAAGCACTATAGGTAGTCTTGATTAAAGACTTAGCTGGAAGTACACCTTCTAGTTGCTTACAAGCTTCATTAGTTGGAGCTGTGTATAAAGGGTCACAACCTGTTAGGTCTTTAACTAAGTGTCTAACTATTGTAGTTTTACCTGTACCAGCAGCTCCTTCTAGGATTGCAAACCTACGGTCAGAGTTCCACCATCTCTTGAAGAAAGTAACTGCGGCTTCTTGGTCTGGGTTCAGAACTATCATAAGCTATCTAAAAAGTTATTAGCAGCTTCCAGTTCAGCTAGAGCTACTTTAAAGTCTTCGTCTGCTTTCTTTACTTTAACTAGAAGCTTATCTGTATATAACTCCTCTATTTTACTACGAGGTAAAACTAGTTCAAAGTTATCATCAAGTACTGTACATACTGAACTTGCTCTCCAAGCTTCATCTTTAGGGTGGATTTCTAGTCTAGTTTCTCCATAAGCAGTAGTTACAGTTAGAGTGCAGTTTAAAGTTACAATTTGTTCTTGCATTGTTTGTTCCTCTTTTTTGGGATTGAATATATAAGGAGTTCCTAAGATAGTTACAGGTATCATTTCTCTTCTCCAACAAGTAGAATGTAATCCCTAATAGCTTTCAACTCTTTCAAGTTATCCTGCGGTCTTATAGGTTTGAACTCAATGAAAGTATCATGTACAATGAACTGTCTGCTGAAAGCTTTCTCGTCAAAACAAGTATAGAACTTATTCTTTAAGAGCTTCTCAATAGCTATCTTAGTTTTTCTTGACTGATTAAAGCCAAGCATATCAATTAAAGAAGCTAGTTGAAGGTTATTAGTTAGCTTTCTTGAGCTTATAAATTGTTCTAGGTTCATCTAGTCCTCCAACTTTGTATCAGCAAATACCATCATTCGTTTACCTTTGTAGGTAATCATTGTATGAACAAAGTTTCCCCATTGTTCATGGAACTGGCAGGTACGGGTTATAAGCTTACCCGACTTAGTTTCAAGAGTTAGCTTATCTTTGTTTCCATTCTTATCTAAGTTTACCCAACGGCTACCGCGATTGTTCAAGTAGTAAGTAGCATAGGTATTGTTTGTAAAGTTACTCATCATCTTCTCCTAAAGTTTCTACTGTAAAGTACATATACAAGTCCCATTCATCACACTCTTCCATAGAGCCTACTCCTTTGAGGGGTCTAGGTATTGTAGTAGCTGGAAAAGAAACACCTTCAAAGTAATTACTAACTGCTTTCTCATAAGCTTCTGTACCTAAATCTTCTAAGTGGCAGGTTGCAATGTAATCTAATAACTTTGATTCAATGTCTTGAAAGGTTGTATTCTCATCAACAAGAACTTGAACTACAGGTTTTGAACTTCCTTGAAAGTAGTCAGTAGTACAGGTACAAAGATAGTTCAGTTCGTATCTAACTTGATTACGTTGAACGGTAAGTAGTTTTAAAGCTTGTGAGTATGTCATTGTTCTAACTCCTAGGTTAGTAAAGTTAATTAGTAGTTCATGTACTGGCTAAGTGATAATTTTGTATTGCTGAACCAGTGATTGATATTCTACGCTTAGCTAATTCACCTGTCAACATTTATTTCAGTTATTTTGGATTATTTTAAAAATAATTTACAGCTATAGTGAAAATTTCAGCGTATATAATAGGAATAAATTTATAAATACACTTTCCAAGCTTAGAATTGAAAATATTTAAATAAATTTATAAATAATTATTGACAGGATTATAAAACGCTGATATCATTACCCACAGGAAAGCTACTTAACCCACACCAACAATTTAACAGTTATTTAATTTTCCAATAATATTTTATTACTTACTTTATATAGCCTAGGAGCTAACTATGCACATTACATACTCTTTTGAACTTGCTGAACTAAACAAGATAGCTAACCTACTAGCTATACCTGCCCGCGCATATGAAGCTGAAATTGAGATTGATGCTGAAATCTATGGCAAGTATCTACCTGCTACTTGGGACTTTCCAGCAGAGTACCCAGAACTTGAAGTTGAGAAAGTTTCAAACCTAGTTGTTAGTTTCTACGAGGAAAGTCAGAACCTAACTTGGGGTATGAAACTAGGCAGTGAACTTATAAGTTCAGAAGAGTTGAATAAACTTCTCGAACCTCATTGGACTGATATAGAGAATTACCTTTGGGAAGTTTACCACGATAACCAAGAATGGAGATAAAGATGAGATTTAAAGCTGGAGATAAAGTTAAAGTTACTTCGGTAACTGGAGAATTACTAGAAGGTATGGATGACTTTCTTGGACTTACAGGGATAGTTAAAGAAGTTGATACACGAGACCAGACAGTGTTTGTTAGTTTTGAAACTTGGTCTTACTATGTTGATGAATGTGATTTAAGCTTGGAGAATTGAGATGACTACTGAATTATTAGAAACTATTGCTGACCTAGAAGATAAAGTAAATGAACTTGAATGGCAACTACAGAATGCTGAAGATGAGATAGATGACCTTGGACGTAGGTTAGAAGACGAGGAACAAGTTAGCAGAGACTACAAAGAACTTCTTTTAGATATTAAACTTCAGATAATTAACGCACTTTAGGAGATGAACATGGACTTAAAAGATGAGAAAGTTTTACTAGATTACTTTGCAGGATTAGCCTTACAAGGTTTATTAGCTAACCCAGAAACAAACAGACATTGGAATGTATATGACAATGCCGCCTATGTTTATCAACAAGCTAAAGCTATGTTAGCTGTAAGAGGAGAGTTCCATGAACAATGAAACCTATATCCCTAGTAACTTCACCATAGATGATGTAATCCAGTATGTTAAGATTCCAGAGGAAGTTAGAAAACTACTGGAGACAGCTTCAAGAAGAATCAATTACCTTGAAGAAGAATTCAGACATGAATATAAAGTTAAAGAGATGTATTCCGAACAGCTCTACTTCTGCCGTGAGTTTATCCAAGCAGTTAAAGAAGAGTCAGAGAAAGCAACTAAGGTTAAAGAGTTGAAGAAGTTTATTGAAGTTACTTTAGAAAACAGTTATATCGAGTTATAGGAGTTAGTATGTCAACTGCTTACCAGAAAGAATTACATGATATTAAAGAATATTGCGGAGTGTACTCTTGCTTAACTACCCGAACTTGTAAGATAAAAGGTATTAAAGTAGATATACATTCTGGAATGTATGATAATGAGTTTATAACTTATGCTATTTTACCCACTGATATGTTTAAAGAAGAAGCTTTAACTAAGTTTGTAGTTAATAGGAGATTTGAACCTCACCTTTATATATTCAGTAAAGGTGAGAAGTCACTTAAAGATATAATCCGTAGAACCATGAAGGAGTCAGTATGAACATATTTTACCTAGACAAAGACCCAACTACTTGTGCTATGTATCATTGTGACAAGCATGTAGTTAAGATGATATTAGAGTCAGCTCAGATACTTTGTACAGTTATAAACGAGAAAGCAGGTTATCAAGTTACACCTTATAAAAGTACTCATAAGAATCATCCTTGTACTCTATGGGCAGGTCAAAGATATGAGAACGCTGATTGGCTACTTCACCTAACTTGTAACCTAAATAAAGAGTTCATGTATAGGTTTAATCACGAAGTTAGTCATAAAAGTTGGCAAATGCTGGAAGATATAGATATTTTTCACCTTATTCATGTTTACTTACCTAGAGAAGGAGTTGGCAGTCCTCCAGCTCTAGCTATGCCAGAAGAGTATAGAAGTGAAGACCCAGTAGAAAGCTATAGACTCTACTACAGACTAGATAAACAACACTTACTTAAGTATAGTAAACGTGAAAGACCAGATTGGTTAGGAGAATAAGATGTTACCAACAAAAGAACAACAACTAATTATTGACAGCGCACGTCAAAGACATAACCTAGCTATTACTGCCTTTGCAGGTAGTGGTAAAACTGCAACCTGTATGTTTGTAGCTAAAGAACTAACCAAGCCTTCTCTTTATATTGCCTTTAACAAAAGTATAGCTACAGAAGCTAGTGAGAAGTTCCCTATTCATGTAGACTGTAAAACTCTCCACAGTCTAGCTTATGCAGATATTATCTCACCTAACAAGATGTTCAAGAAAGTATCTGGTTTTGTAGATACTAAAGAGGTTATCCAGCTCCTAGATAAACAACTAGAACTTTTAACCGACTCTGAAGTACTTGAAGTAGTGTATTTAGTTACAGATGTTATCCGATTCTTCTGCCAGAGTGCAAGCTTTAGCCTTGAAGACTTCAGTGAGCAATACCTTTCTGAAGCTTACACGTCTGAACAAAGAGCTATGTACAAACCTTTAGTAGTTCAAGTATGGGCGGCTATGACTTCTAAGTCAAGTAGTTTAAAAATGACCCATGACGTGTACTTGAAGTTGTTCCAGCTTTCAAAACCTGTACTAGACCAGTATGAGGTTATCTATCTTGATGAAGCTCAAGACAGTAATCCAGTTAGTTTGGACATCTTCTACCGTCAAACTCATGCCCAGCTAGTTATGGTAGGAGACCCTTACCAAAGTATCTATGAATGGAGAGGTGCTATTAATGCTTTCGAGACTATACCTACAAGTTTTGTTCGTAAAGAACTTACTGAAAGCTTTAGGTTTACTCAAGAGATAGCTAATATGGCAAACAAACTTACCTACATTGCAGGGAATTCTATACAGATTAAAGGTCTATTCAAGAGTGACTTAGAAAGTTCTAAAGCTATTATCTGTAGAACTAATGCAAGTATCTTGTCTAGGCTTTTATCAGCTGTTCAGAACAAGAATAAGGTCTTTGTTCTAGCTGACTTGCAGGACTTATGGTCTAAAATGTACCACATTTCGGCTTTAGTCGGGGGAGCTAAGCCAAGATACCCGAACAAGTCCCTAGTAGGGTTTCATAGCTTTGATGAGTTAAAGCGAGAAGCTGAACATAGTGCGGAACTTAGAAAACTTCTGAACCTATCTTCTATACTTGCCTCTGGCAGAGGTACTCATGCTAATATAGTTTCTATAAAAGAGATTATAGTTGAAGATGTAGACTTAGCTGACTTTACTATCTCCACTTGTCATAAGTCTAAAGGCTTAGAGTGGGAGTCTGTAGAGCTTGATGACGATATGCTAGACTTGGAAGAGGAAGAAAGACCATTAGCTGAAGTACTTAGAGAAGGTCAGACTTTAAACTTAATCTATGTAGCTATTACTCGTGCCAAGCATATAGTTAAAATTCCTAGCTCAATTCAGTATGTACTTTCAGAAGCTAATTTCCTTCGTACCCAGTACTAAACTTGACATTAGCACAAGGATGTGTTAAAACTAGAGAAACAATAGGAGAAGAACTATGTCTATAGTTAAATGCCTTTCCTTAGTGATAGCTATGGAAGCAAGAAACCAAAGTGACAGAACTAAAGCTCTAGTTGCCGATGTAGCTATTGAAAGAGCAAAACAGGAAGGACTTGGTTTATGTGAAAGTATGAAGAAACCTAGAGCTTATTCTTGGTACTGGGATAGAAAACATACTAAACTAAAGCCAGAGGTCTTGAAAGAAGCTGAAGTTATAGCTATAAAAGAACTTAAAAGTCCTACCATCACAGGTAGATACTTTTTCAATGAGTGTAAAGCTCCCAAGAAGAAATACAAGACACCTAACTCTGTAATCAAGAGTGAGAGATTATGTTTTTATTAATGAGGTTTTATGTTTACTTTAGATTATACAACTGTAGAGCAAGATAGAGTACTTGATTTAATTCGTAAAGTAGTTCCTCCAAGAGAGCTAGAGCTTCTGGATAACTTACTTCTGGAGCTGGATAAGAAAATGGAGTACATGGACTTGCGGATAGACGACCTACTCCGAGATAGATGTAACTTGAGGGATGATTTAGTCCGTACAGCAGCTATTATGGAAGCTTTACGCCATGACATAACCTGTTTAGAGTTTATGATAAACACAGAGGTTAGTTCGGATGATTGAGAAGATGGCTAAAGCTAGAAAGAAACATAACTGGATGGCAGGGTTTCATATAGCTGGAACTGCCCTTAGTGAAACTGATAGATATATTAGTGCAACTAGGATGGATAGAAAAGATAGGTTAGCTCAAGGCAAGAACATTAGAACATTTAAAAACTACTGACAGAAAAGGGGACTATTAAGTCCCCTTCTTTGTTTGTACTTGAGGCTAGTATTAACCTTGGAGAGCTAAAGCCGCGTTTAACTTTAGTTTAGCAAGTTCAATTTTAATTGAAACATCTGCATATAGAGCTGATTTTTCTTCTTTACTTAATGCAGAGAAAATAGCATTAACTTTAGCAATACCTTCAGCAGTTGAAGGGTCAAACTTATTAACTACTGCGTAGGCAGTTTGTAATTGAGTTAATGGAGCTAAAGACTCGCCAGCACCGCCACGAGTAGACCATACACCAGCTTCAAACTCAGCTACTTTACCTTCAATAACATCTTTAATTTTATCTACTTCTACACCAGCTGTAGATGCTTTAGCTTTAGATTCAAAACCAAATGCAGCTGCTTTAGCTGTAAGTTCGTCTAATCCAGCAACTTCGTGAGTAAATGTAACTTGTTCACCATTCAAGATATGGAAGGTGATTTCAATACCTTTAGAAGTGATGTTAGATGAAGAAAGTAATCTACCTCTTTCGCCAAAGTTTTTAACTTCGCCATTAACCATAGTTACTAAGTTTGATTTTTGTGCTTGTACTTCAGTCATTGTAGTGTCCTCTAAGAGATTAAGATAAGTTTACGTTTGTCCTCCAAACGATGAGTCTATTATATAGAGTTTTTCAGAGAGTGCAATAGCTTTATATAAATATTTTTTAAATAAATTCAATCAGTGAATTTTTAATTTATTTTCAAGTTACTAGACTAGGTAGAAACTGAGGTAAGTTATTAATGGTCTAGTTAGGGTATTAGCTGACCTAGATTCTATTTAGAGGAGTTAGCTTCCAGCGAACCAACCTCACTAATACCCTCCCTACCCTCCAAAACTCCCGCCACCTCCCCCCCCTACCTCAACTCTCCGTCCACCGTCCTCCACTCACTAACACACTACCCTCACACCGCCCAGCGAACGAACGCCCGTTAAAGCCCCATTTCCAGCGATTTTATCCGCACGCCTTCCAGCGAACGAGCATCATTAACGCGTATAGCGACCAATCCAACTACCTCACCTTCTGGCAACTACTCTTCAAACCTAAACCCATACCTCACCTACTCTATCTAATCTATTCAAACCTCAAACCCGTATCTATTCTAGTTAAATTCCATGTAATATTATAACATATCATCTTGTTTGTAATGTTATAACATATCTTATTCGATGTAATGTAATAACATAACATAGCTAAGTCATTGATTTATATAGGATTCAATTCAAGTGTAATGTAATAACATAACTTTATTTATACCTTATAATATATACTCACACTAGATTTAATTATCTGATTGCATTGTATAGGCTTACCTTTATGGCTATATCCTTGGATTATCCACGCTATAACCTGTAGGTTAGATTTAAACGCTAAACCCAATAGATAACCTATTGAAGATTACACGCCCGCTTGCAAGTTATTTATAAGCTTCAATCTTAACAATAGTTAAAATAAATAAATAAATTTTAAAAATAGTTATAAAAAAATATTGACAAGTTAAAAATAGTTGATATAATCTACACAACTTTTGAGAAAGCTGTAATTCAAAAGTTAAAATTTAACTTAACTTATTATACAAGGTATAAAACTATGAACAATTCAAACGAAAACAATAACACTTTTTCTACTACTGCTATTGATGATATTTTAAAATCATTCGATAAAGGACAAGGTAACACTGCACAGATAGTTGATAAGCTGTATTTTAGTGATAGATTAACACTTGATTATCTAAACGGTACATACAAGCTTAAATTTCAATCTTTAGAGCATCTACAAGCTTATTTTGCAATGCTTTTCTATAAAGATATTAAAGACAGAAGCATGGAAAACATTGACAGACTGTTTAGCCATATCAATTCCGGTAATTATCTATCCTTGAACCATACAGACGGTTCTAGCTCAACTATGCCGGTGGATAAATATAAGGAATTTAAAACCTTATTTGAATCACTAGGAATCAGTGAAGTCAAAAGCAATGGCAAAGGTAGCAAACTAACGCAGCTAATCTGCGAACCTACAGAAGAGACTGTAACAGTTTTAAGCGTAAACGGGTTTAGTAACATAAGCCCTTTAATTGATGGCTTTAAAGTCATTGGGCTTAAGGTAGAATTACCTAAGAGTGAGGGCTAACCATGTATAATATTTATTCACATGATAGTGACGAGTCAATTAGCCATGTAACAAGTTTTAAGTCTATGTATATGGCGCAAAAGTACCTGTTAACCTTAAGCCGTGCAGGTAGAATGGTGCACTTCTACTTTATATCTAAGCTACCGCATGACAAGGCTATAAAGCGGTATAGTAGATAATAACTTTCAATGGTAAGCGGGTTCAACGCCCGCTTATCAATAACTTTAAGGCGTTCAATTATGAAAACTATTGATAACTTGTTTGTTGTATCCTATTTAATGTTTGGCTTATTCCTTATCCTAGTAGGCGTAAAAGATAGTGCAATCTATCTATTTGAGTCTATAGGTTTAATACTTGTAGGTGGCGGCTTAGTTGTTTGTTCAACCAATCAGTTAATTAATTTAATGAATAAAGAGGGCTAAGACAATGACGATTAAAATTAAAGATATCCAATTAGCTTATAATGTGCCAGCTAACATGATCAAACAGATAGGCTATAGACAACTATTTATCGTAGACACTAGTTATTTAGGTCGTATCCTTGTTAGCTATAAAACAACTATAGGCGTGTTTCATAACTCGGTATGGTATCTAACTACAGAAAAGTTTAGCCCTACAACTAGCAAGCAAACAACTATGTTTGCAAAGTCCACTAGCTTTGAAGTGCAAAGAGTTAGCCCCGAAACCTTTGATGACTTGTTAATGGCAATCGGTAAAGTTTAGTTGATAGAGTAACTGGTAGAACCCTAGCAAGGTACTACCAGACTCTATGTAGGATGCGTAGTATAAATAGGCGCACCAGCACTATACCTAAACTTTCAAACCTTGACCTAATACTATCCAGCTTCTTCCTAATATACTCCATTCGCCAGCCAAGTTATTAACTAATGTATAAATGACAGTCTGCTGAGCAGCTGTCCTCTTTGCACTCCCGTGTACATAAATATATAAATAAGCTACTGAGGGTTAGTTACTAGTTAATATAGAACTGCCAACCTCCAGTGGAGTTGGCTTCCTTGCGGTCTGCAGTGTGTATATAATATATATAAATACAAACTTATCTATAGATACAAACTACAGTCCGCAGTCCGCAAGACCCCCATTACCTTATTAATATACACCTCAAGACTAAATGTCCAGCTAATGCAAGTTTGCAAACCTCCAGTACATAGACTAGGTACTAAGTCGATAAATCTGCAAAATTCAATAATCCATTTTCTTGGCTTTTAGGTTAAGTAGTAGATTCTGGAGGGCGCGAAATACGGGGGCTGTAGAGGTTTTGACCGTAGGGATTCTCAAGGATAAACGTAAATTTTCACGAATGACCGTAATCCGATACCGTAAAATTTACTTGACAACTTTACGAATCCATGCCATAATAGGTCTTTATTTGCAATTTTGGAGCTAGTTAAATGAGTAGTTCGGGTACTAAAGAAGCTGTTTTAAAGCATGATGATATTGTTAGACTAGGTAGGGAATTTGAAGGGTTGAAGGAGAGTAGGTTTTTGAATTGGGCAGAGCCATACTTACCACCTATAAACTTATATAACTTACCATACCAGCTAATAACTCCAGCTACTTTACAACCTATAAATAAAATATATAGAGTAGTTCCAGAGGAGTTTAATAACTTATATAAACTTAGAGCGTGTAATTAATCCTCTTTCAGCTAGATACTTAACTAAATACCTACCCGAAAGAGGACTGAGGTTAAAATTAAACTACAGGAGTTTCCATAGCTTCATACATCTCATCATCTTTTGTATCTGCACTAACTTTACCCAACTTCTTACCTAAGCTCATAGCCATACATACATAACTATTAAGTAACTTTTCAAACTCAACCTTAGCAGCGGCTATAGCAACTGCCTGTTCTTCCATAGTACTGTAATTTGTAAGACAAGCCTTCATACTAATGTCGAAAAGTTCATTAACTTCCTCTTCACTAGCTTCAACTATATGCTTAATTTTCATATAAACCTCTAAAATAGGCTACAAACCCTTTAACAGCTAACTTACCATCGTCAGTTTGTATATAATTAGTTAAATTTCTCTCAACTTTCTGTAAAATCTCTGGCTTAGATAGCCATTTCTGCTCTTCAAGAGTTAAACATTGACCTACAGCTTCCAACATAGTTAGTTCTTTAGCTGGAACAGTCATAGGTTCTGGTTTAACTAGGGTTGAGTCCTTCAATAAACTCATTTCTTCCCGAATTACATCCCTAATTAGAGCTTTAAGGTCGGGTTGAGGTGCATTTACAGCTGGAACTACAGGTACAACCTGCGGACTAGCCGCTAATTGCAGTTCAGCTATACGTTTTTGTAACTCATCTATTGAAGAACTCATCTTTACCTCGATTTAGAACCTAAACTAACCAGACCATACCGATTTCAGCCATTAACTCTAGTGTTATTAGCTGTTTGCGAACCAGCTGAACCCGACATTGTTCCAAGATTAACCACAGATTGCGTGTTTCTTTGAAGTTCACTTACAACACCATTTAGAGCATTAACTACATACCCTAATTGTTGTTGCTGTTGTTGTTGGAGTTGGTTCTGGTTAATGTTATTAGTTACATTAACTCCACTGTCAGCTACATGACGTTGAGTTCTCAAGTCAGCAATCTGATTGTTCAAGTCAGTAACCATGTTAGCTGTAATCAATGCTCTAGTTTTATCACCATCGTTAGTAATTTCTCTAGTTACATTATTAAACCCATTAAGCATAGAGACTGTAATACCATCTAACTGATTGCCAATCTGCTGAGTAGCTTCATGTTGTTCATTGATGATAGTTCCAGTAGAAGCTGCAATAGCCGCCTTAATATCACTTTGACCTTGCAAGTTTGAAATCTGATTCTGAAGTTGTTGAACTAGATTGGTCTGAGCTGCTTGAGTAACTGTAGCGTTAATAGCATTTTCTGAAGCATTGATAGAAGAAATAACTTCTTGAGAACTATCTTGAATATCTTTCAACAAAAGCATTGCATTGTTGTTAGCTTGATTTGAATTAGCTAAAGCAGCTGCAACTGCGGCATCAATAGCAGCTCTATCTGCACTTTGACTTGCATTAGCTCCATCTAGTCCATTACCATTGTTAAAAAGTAATCTACCTAGTAAAGCTCCCATTACAAAGCCACCTTCATTACCGCCACCGCCAAAGATATTACCCATATTACCACCTGTAATTGCTGATTGAAAGAGAGAGTTCAAGTCAATGCCTGAACTTGGTACTGTAGAATCGACTGCCATAGTCAAGTCTCCTGTTCTTCCCACTGTAATGCAGTGTCATTTCTGAACAATAACTGTTCAAAACCTGTATCAGCAAGTTAAGTTTATAACTAAAGGGTCTTAGCTATAAAGTTAAATTGCTATTTCTATCTAGTGTACGCTTGTTTTGTTACAATTTCAAGACATATTTGTGGTTATTTTGGGAAAGTTTGCGTCAAGAACCTGACATTAGCCAAGAACTTGACGCATAAACCTTAAAGATTAGCTAAATAAGCTTTAAAACCTTCCACAATCCCTTCAATAGTTGTTAAATCAGTAGCTACATCTATAGATGAAGTAGCTACATTACTTTCTGCCCGTACTTCATCTATCCAGAGGTTCATGTCGATAGTAGCTTGAGCTGTTGGCTCTCTATTGTAGTTCATCTGACGGTAGGTTGGGTATCTTTCTGAGATAGTTATACCTGCTAAGGTATTTACCTCAACTTTTCCATCTATTTTAGCTACCTCTAAAGTACCTGCAGGAGTTTCCCACTCTTTGGATTCCCAGCTAAATTCTTGGTACTTGTTAAGTTTAGCTGGAAATTCTACTAAGGTTTTGCTATTCACATCTACATAGTGAGTAGCATCAGTTACATTTTCTACAACCTCTAAGTAATCCTCATTAACCTGTAACTGACTTTCTAAGAAGTCCACAGGACCTGTAAAAATACTTCTTATCTGTCCTGTTACAGTATTGTATATGTAAAACATAATTATCTCCGACACCCAACTATAGAAATGAATGAATTAGAGTAAGTAAATAAGCTTGCTCCTGTTTTTTGATGTTTAACGTCTAAGGTTATAGAAGCTCCTGCAGCTACAGTAAGTATAACTGAGCTAGAACCTGCTCCTTCAGAAATACTCATTAAACCTGTACTAATAAACATACTACCACCCCATGAAGCGGAGTAAACTGTAGTAGTTCCGTTCATAAGGCAACCTTTAAAAGAACCTCCAGCAGTTAAAGCTCCTCTGAAGAAGTAACTAAACCCAAAAGATACTAAAATCTTTATAGGCTCTGTGGTAGAAGGGTTGGTAAAAGTTAAAGAACACATACTAGGGCTAAAAGTAGTCCCAGAGTAGCTAGTATTATTGGTTGTAGGTCCGACTACATTATTAGATAAAGGCACAGTAACAGCATTACCTTGAATCTTCAAAGTACTAATATTAGCATCAATAATCTGGGCAGTTCCAATAGCTGCACTACCAATCTGTAATTGCCCAATAGCTGCATTAGCTATAAACACATCTGCATTAGTGCTAGTAACTTGGGGTATTACTTTTTGCCAAGTTCCATTAATCTTAATCCACATTAATTTGTTGATTACATCGAAGTAAGTATCTCCATTAACAGCTGTTCCAGATACATTAATCCAAGGTATAGGGTCTCCAGTACCATTATAGGAATTACCTGCTCCTGGAAGTCCAGGAAGTCCTGCATAAGTTTTAGAAAGAACACAACGCTTAACTATATTTGAATAACCAGTTCTTGAGGCTGTAAATTCTATATAACCAGAAGCTGCGCTAGTTGTAAAACCATTTAAAGTCTGACTTCTTGAGTTAGTTGCAGAACTTGAAGTACAGTTACTTACTGAAACACTATAAGTCCAGTTAGATGAATCATCTACAGCTCCTTTTTTTACAGACATAGTTATAACTGCTGTAGCAAATGCCCCTGTAACTGGATTTCCGCTAGAATCACACGCAATAACTATAGAATCAGAGCTAAGTTGACCTATAACTGCATCACTACCAACTAACCCAGACTTAGATTTAGTTAAAACCAAAACTTTATCTATAGTTACACTTTTATACACGGCTCTTAATGTGAATGTAACAGTATCTGTGTTCAAAGTTCCAGATTGATAACTATAAGCTCCTGTACTACTGTTAATACTCATGCTCATACCACTAATAGTAGCACTAGGTATTGAGAATACAGGAGGAGAAGTTAAAGTAGTTGCATCTGTAATACCGTCAAATATCTTAAACACACCAGAGGATATTGAGTAATTAGAAACAGTTCCTAAGTAATCAGCTGGTAAAGCTGCAGTTTCGTTAGTTAAATAACCAGAGACAGCTGACTTACCATCTACCCCACTATAAAGTTTAACTATAGTTATCTCGTCATATTTAGTCCCAGACCAACAAGCAATTCTTAAACTATTTCCAGTAAATGCTGCGTTATTGTAAGCTAAACTATAAGTAGATGAAGTATAAGTTCCGCTGAGGTTAGTCCAAGAAGAACCATTCCAGTATTGCCAAACATAGCTATTCAAAGTTCCAGTTAAATAAGCAGCTAAAGTTACAGTAGTATTACTTGGAGGGTTTGCAGCTCCTGTAGGGTAGTTAAATGCTTGCTCTCCAGCTACAGTTACAGTATCAGCCATTACTGTTGTTGTGTTAGTAATAACATTAGTAGTAGTTACACCATCAATACCATCATACAGTTTTAAAACTGTAATTTCATCATAGTTTCCACCAGAAGCGCATCTGATTCTAATACTATTAGCTGTAAAAGCAACATTATTATAAGCTAGGCTGTAAGTAGAGTTAGTATTAGTTCCACTTAACGGAGTCCAAGAAGAACCACTCCAATATTCCCAAGAGTAACTATTTAAACCACCATATAAAGCTGCAGTTAAAGTTATACTTGCAGTAGTAGGAGTTGTTGAGCCTTTATTATACTTAAAAGCTTGTTCACCATTTACAATTACATAAGCAGCACTTAAACCATCAGCAGCTAATAAACTTACAGTAGACCATTCACTAGCGGGAATATTATCTGTAGTTCCAGTGCCTAAAGCAGTAGCTGTAGTTACCCAACGATATGCTCCAGTAGTAGGTAAACTTCTTTTCCAAGGGTCTGGAGGAAGTCCAGAAGAAGTTACTACCAAACTCCCATTAGAGAAAGTGTTTAATATAATATAAATCGTAGCGCAATTTCATTAAACTATCTTCAAGACTTGTACCATAGGAATAGTTGACTTGTGCCCAACCTGTAAGACCTGGCTTAATCACATGTCGAGATTGATATAAAGGAATAGTAGCTGTATTTACGCCATTAGTACCTACTCCAGGAAGTCCATCTACCCCGTTTTTAGCTAACAAAGCTGGAGCTGCCCATTCACTAGCATCGATAAAGTCAGTAAGACCACTTCCAGTAGCTGTAGCAGTAGATACATATAATGGGTCAGTTCCAGCAGGAATTGTAGAACTCCAACCATTATCTAAATCAGTAAGAACTGCAGAGCTAAATGTATAAGTAGTTCTAGCTGTAGGCAAAGCTGGAGGATTTGCTCCTGCAAGTCTTCTATAAATATAAACAGTAGCAGTAGTTGAGCCAGAGTCTCCTTTAGCACCTTTAACAGTATATAAAACCCAATAAGAATTAGAAGTTGTAGGATAAACTGGAGTTGACACACCACCGCTAGATGTATGTGGAGTTACACAAGACCAACCATACCCTAAAGTATCAGTTACTATATCACCAACTACATAGTTATAGCCAGAAGACCAACCTCCCAAGAATACATTTCTAGTAGCTCCTACTTGAGGAAGTCCAGTACCTTTAGCATTGTTCCAGTTAAAGTTACCACCTGCAAAGACTACATTACCGTTAGTATCATAGAGTCCTAGAGAGCCGTAAGTAACAATATCCCCAGCTTTGTCTATTTTCCAACCTTTAAAAGTAGTTGGGTTGTAATCAGTACTCATAATCATATCTTTAATAGCTGCGTTAGTAATAACAGCATTAGCTATTTGAGCAGTATTTGTAATCACCGCATTTTGAGTATCTAAAAGATTAGCCACAATAGAACCAGCTTTAATCTCTGAAGCTCCTACAGTCCCAGCTATAATCTGTGAGCCAGAGATGAAAGCATTACCATCTCCGCCTTTAATATTACTAGCTGAACCTCCAGTGTAGGTAGCAATAGGGTAGCTTCCAACACTTACAGCTGTAAGTAGAGTACTAGTTACCTGTAAGGTGGTTTGAGATACATTAGGATTAAAGTAAACATAAACATAACCTGTAGTCCAAGTTGTAGTTCCTGCTGCAATCGTATAAGTAAAACTTCCATTTCGTATAATTGTCCCTGCAGTCCAGTTAAGCTTGTTAGGAGTTACAGAATCAACTGTAAACTGTAATCCAGTCTTAGTCCAAGTAGTCGCATCTGCGCTTAAAGGAGTAGAGTTCTGCTCTCCAGAAATGTTAAGTCCAGTTTTATCAAAGTTATCATAAGCTGCAAGAGCATAGTAGTAAGTGCCACCTGTAGGAACACTTAAAGTTATATAAGTATCTGCTCCGTCATACACTAGAGTAGAAGCATTCTTAACAAAATTAGCAGTTAAACTTCTCCAAACTTGATAACCTTTTACATCTACATCTGGGGTAGTTGTTATATGTAAATAAACTGAGGAAACACCAGAGATAATATCAAAACTTTGAATTCCAGGAATTGCATTTACAGGATTAACCTCTACATAGTTAGATAAATCACCAACTAAATCTCTACTAAATACTCTAACTATAAAGTTTCTTTGAGGAGTTCCAAAAATAGTGGAGTTTTCTGCAAAAGAAAATACAAAATCACCGCCTTTATTAACATTAGGGGCTATTACATAAGTTCCTTTAACAGTTCTAGTAGCTGTATCAAGTACTTGCACAACATAGTCTTTAAGTTTATCTAACTTTGTATCATTAGCTGCTGGGTAGCTCCAAACTAGATTTAAATCTGGCTGAGTAAAGGCAACCCCAGCTGTATTTGGTACAACTACACTTATAGGAGGTAAAAGAGAGGAAACTGCAGCTGCAACTCTATAGTTATAAGGTTCTATAGTAGTTGTAACTATAGACTTAATTCCCGAGAAAGGATTAACTGCCCAAACATAAACCTCATAAATACCTGGAAGTGGGTACTCAATATCAAAGTTAGTTGTATGTAGTTCTTTAATTTGGACAAACTCTTGAGCATCTCTGCGGTAGCTCACTTCAAATAAAGGTTTGTACTCTGTAGGAGTATTTCCTACAGTCCAGCTCCAAGAAACAGCTAGCTTAGAGTATTCAACAACCCCATTTGAAACATGAACTTGTTCAATTTGTAAATTAGTAACTGGAGGTACGCTAAAGTTGTCAAAGTTTACATAACTACCTGTAGGTTGTACAAAAGTTCCAGTATTATCAACATAAAGATACTTGTCTTCATGGTGTGTAAGACCAGTTATTGTGTAAATATTAGAATCATCTTTATCTATTTTGATGACTTTAATAACTCTAGGAGTTAATGCTGTTGTTTTAAACAGTACAGTCCCGCTTACAAATGGAGTATCCGTTCCAGCGTAAGTTATAGTTGAAAAAGTCCCATTAGTTTGGTTTATAGTTTTAGAACTAAAAGTAAGACCATCAGTTCCTACAAACTCAAGCGCATAAGTAGCATTAGATAGGATAATTTCTCTATCTATAACGACTGTAACCATACCACCAGCAATAGAAGCACTCTTAACAATAGCGTGTCTAGCGTTAGAACTAACATTATCACTATCCATTACAGAGACTAGCTCACCAATCTGGTAATGCGCTCCTTGGAACAACTGCTTAAATGTAATTAAGTCCCCACTATAACAGTTATTATATAGAGTCCAACGAGCTTTTCTTAAAGCTTGATACTCACTTTTACAGCCTAAAAGAATAACATCTGAGGTTTGTAGTCCGTACCGAGTAATTAAAGAGTCATCAAAATGAGTTACAGTATCACTGTCTCCAAAGAAGTCTTCTCTAGCATAAGTTACATTGACGAGATTAGTTCTACCTTCTAAGTCATTAGAAGTGTAGTCAAACATACCATCAATTACAGTTGCGTTAGATACAACTTTAGTAATAGGTTGATTTGCGCCATCCCATACAATCTTAACTTGACCAAACTCATTAGATGAAAAGTTAGCATTACCTAAAGTCAACAGTTTCATTAGGAAAGTAGGTACATTTTCTCTCTCAATACACTGAAGATGAACTGTATATCTAGGTTCAGTAGTATTTCCAGTTGGAACTAACTCATCACAATACTTTGCATAGGTATAGAAAGAGCCTAAATCTATATCTGCAGCTGGAATTCCAAGAC
>ERZ1034363.434-NODE-434-length-29246-cov-22.690116_pt1 | contig 29246 bp, 25 predicted proteins | sample MGYA00520616_ERZ1034363 | MGnify/ENA primary metagenome ERZ1034363 (study PRJEB33736, sample SAMEA104284506) | Azolla filiculoides | biome: Urban; feature: Water surface; material: Ditch water | place: Netherlands | collected 2015-10-28 | depth 0-0.1 m ... | reverse complement strand
CGTGATTTTTGGCGGCGAGACGTGCAGTCTAAGGATGCAAATGGCACTGTATTTCGTAGCTGCGATTCCAGCTTAACGGCTAGTCAATATTGCATGACGGGGCGTAACCGTGACTTTGAAATGATGGGCGTTGATAGCCGTCTGTTCATTGCGCACAACAGTTTTGGCCTAAAAAATGAAACGGAAATAGGCGTGCGCTTACACAGTGACCATTTAAGCAATCAAACAGTGCGTTCTAAAACCGATCCCAATGCGCGTAGCGGCACTTTAACCGGCAATGTAACGGAAAAGGCCGATGGCCTAGCTTTGTACGCACAGAATCGTTTCGAATTAAGCCCGCAGCTAGCTGTGACACCAGGCTTGCGCATTGAAGACTACCAACAAAAACTTAAAAATGAATTAAACGGCAACAACGGCCAAACCAGCAACACCGAGCTTATGCCTGGTTTAGGGCTAACCTGGCAAGTGGTGCCGCAGGCGCAAGTCTTCGCCGGTGCGTTTAAAGGCTTTTCGCCAGCCATGACAGCCACAGCGATTAGTAGCGATGGCGTGGATCAGCAATTGGATGCCGAGCGTTCCATCAATTATGAAATAGGCTTGCGCGGTGCCATGCAAAAATTAAGCTACGAAGCCACGGTTTTTCACATGGATTTTGCTAATCAAATCATTAACCAAAGCTTATCCGGTGCGACCGATATGGCCAATGCCGGTAAAACCCTAAATCAAGGTCTGGAATTTGCCTTAGCCTACGACATCGGCTCGGGCTGGCAAATAGATGGCAATGGTACGTATGTGGCGACGGCGGAATTTAAAAATGCTGCCCTTGGGCCCAAAGGTAATCGTTTACCTTATGCGCCTGAATTAACTGCCAACCTAAATATTGGCTATAAAGTCGGCGAACTCAAGCTTAACCTTGGGGCTTATCATGTAAGCAGTCAATACGCTGATGCGGCGAATACGGTAATTGAAACCGATGACGGTACCAAAGGCAAAATTGCGGCTTACACGGTCTTTAATTTAAACGCCAATTACACGTTTGATAAACACCTATCTTTGTTTGCATCGGTGCGTAACCTTGCCAATAAGAACTACATTGCCAGCCGCAACCCTGACGGTATTTTCCCTGGGGTAGAGCGCAATCTCGAAATCGGCGGCAGTTATAAGTTCTAAGCAAAAATAGGCTGGCAGGTATGCCGGCCTATCAAGCTAAACGAATAGGTTTAATTGACAATAAATTCAAAGTGGGGGTGAACGTAAAATAAATTGCTTAAGTCATAAAAGGTAGATTTAATGCATAGCAAGCAGTTGTCACATGCTTGTTATAAAATCTTGGTTCAAGCTTAGCTTAAATCACTCGTCAATCTAATATGAATAAAGCATGAACACACTTCCAAACCGCAGCATAGATATAAGTAGTGAAATGACGTCGTTCACGCGCGAGCAGATTCGAGCCTACTTTCATCAAACATCCGATTTATACGAAAGTTTATTTGAGACATTAAAAAGCGATGAGGCTTATTACATCAAGCCTATCAATTTACGGCATCCGCTTATTTTTTATTACGGCCATACGCATACTTTTTTTATCAACAAATTAATTTTAGCGGGCTTAATCAGCGAGCGCGTGCACCCTCAATTTGAATCCATGTTTGCCGTGGGTGTCGATGAGATGGGCTGGGACGACGTCAACGATAAGAACTACGATTGGCCTGCGCCCTCTGCAGTCAAAGCCTACCGCGCTAAGGTGCGGCAAGTGGTAGATCAACTCATCATGAGCATGCCGCTCACGCCATCCATAGATTGGGAAAGCCCCTGGTGGCCGATATTAATGGGCATAGAGCATGAGCGCATCCATTTGGAGACCAGCTCGGTGTTGATACGCCAGCACGATATACGCTACGTGCAGCCATCAGCCAATTGGCGCCCATGCCAACTGGTCAATTCGATTGCGCCGGCTAACTCACTGGTGCCTATTCCTGCGTTCGACAGCGTGTTAAACAAATCCAACTATCATTACGGTTGGGATAACGAATACGGTCTGTCTAATGTGCAATGCCCTGGCTTTCAAGCAGCCAAGTACCTGACTTCTAATGCCGAATTTCTTCGCTTCGTCGAAGCCGGCGGCTATCAGGCAGATCAATATTGGCCGGAGGAAGGCTTGGCTTGGAAACGATACAGCCATGCTGAGCACCCCGAGTTTTGGGTCAAGGATGGATTAAGCTGGAAGCTCAGGTTAATGACAGAGGAAATAGTCATGCCTTGGAGTTGGCCAGTGGAAGTTAATTACCACGAAGCCAAGGCCTTTTGCCTATGGATGGCTACGCAAACCGGCCAATCAGTTCGCCTGCCAACTGAGAACGAATGGTATAGTCTGTATGCCCATGCTGGCTTGTCAGATGAACATTTGAGCAGCGGTAAGCATGCCAATCTGTATTTGGATCACTATGCATCCGCCTGCCCGGTCGACGCTTTCGCGCACGGCGAACTGTATGATGTGGTGGGTAATGCATGGCAATGGACGGAAACGCCGATATTCCCCTACGATGGATTTAAGGTGCACCCGCTGTATGACGATTTCACCACGCCGACGTTTGATGGCCGCCATAACCTCATTAAAGGCGGCTCTTGGATTTCAACCGGCAACGAAGCGCTAAAAAGTGCACGCTATGCATTTAGACGCCATTTCTTTCAACACGCAGGATTCCGCTACATTGTGACCGATACCCCAATTGAAAATAACGCTTCCCATTATGAATCCGATAAACAGTTGTCTGAGTACGCCGAGTTTCATTACGGCGACAGCTATTTTGGTGTGCCTAACTTTCCTAAGGCACTCAGTGATTTTGCCCAAACGCACTTGCAAGCTAAGCCAAGAAAAACCGCGCTGGATTTAGGTTGTGCGACCGGACGAGCTAGCTTCGAATTGGCTCAGCATTTTGATCATGTCACTGGCATAGACTTTTCAGCCAGGTTTATAGGCTTGGCGCTGAAATTAGCGCAGCAAGGCATATTGCGCTATACCATGGTGAACGAGGGCGATCTAGTGGGCTATCAAGAACGTAGCTTGCGCGAGCTAAAATTGGATGAAGTGGCAGATAAGGTGGATTTTTGGCAAGGCGATGCTTGCAACCTTAAACCGCAATTCACTGGCTACGATTTTGTTTTAGCCGCCAACTTAATTGATCGCCTTTACAGCCCACGTCAATTTCTCGCTGATATACACCAGCGTTTAAATATAGGTGGCGTGCTGATGATTACTTCGCCCTATACGTGGTTGGAAGAGCACACGCCTAAAGAGGAGTGGTTGGGAGGCTTTAAACAAGACGGTGAAAACGTGACGACATTGGATGGCCTTAAAGCGGTGCTTGGGCATCACTTTAAACTCATGCAAGAGCCGACTAAAATTCCTTTTGTTATCCGTGAAACGCGTCACAAGTTCCAACATAGCTTGAGTGAAGTGACGCTTTGGGAGCGCGTGCTTTGATCCATGGTTTTGACCAAACTGTTCAGCGTGAGGGCACGGCATCGTTAAAATACGATGCCAGGTTGGCCACCTTTGGTCGCGATGACGTCACGCCTATGTGGGTGGCCGATATGGATTTTGCGGTCGCCGAACCGATTGCTAAAGCACTGCAAGCCAGAGCTTTGCATCCTGTCTTTGGTTACAGTATTGCGCCTGAGAGCCTCTATCAGTCACTCATGGATTGGTTGTTGGCTAAACACGGTTGGCAAATTAAACGCGAGTGGATAGTGCTCACGTCTGGGGTAGTGCCCTCGCTTAACGCTGTTGTGGCTGCCTTAACGGCAGAAAATGACGGTGTGATTGTCCAGCCACCAGTGTATTTCCCATTCTTTTCTGCTGTCACAAATCAGAATCGTCGATTAATTCAAAATCCTTTGCTTTTAGATGACGACGATGTAGGGAGCTTGCAATACAAAATGAACCTCAGCGAGTTAACTGCCTGCGCGACAGAGGCTAGCATGCTGATGTTGTGTTCCCCGCACAATCCGGTTGGTCGGGTATGGCAAAAAGACGAGCTTGATAGTCTGCTGGATATTGCCAATAAGCACGATTTAATCGTACTGGCCGATGAGATACACGCAGATTTAGTTTATACCAATGCGCAACATCACATGCTAGGTCGACTGGCTTGCGACTCGGCAAAATCCATGGCAGCCTTTGAGCAGGATTGCCGCGTTATCACAGCGGTTTCGCCTAGCAAAACATTCAACATTCCAGGCTTAGGGCTTTCTGCCTTAATCGTACCGAATAAGGCGCACCGTCAGGCAATCGAGTCGCATTTAAATAAGCTCGGGGTATCGGTCACCAATCCCTTTAATATGGCCGCTTTTGAAACGGCCTACCGCGAAGGCGGCGATTGGTTAAATGGGCTCATGGCCTATTTGCAAACCACCAGGGATGAGGCCGTGGCCTACATGCAATCGGGCATGCCTGAGATAAGTGTGTTGCCACCAGAAAGCACTTATTTGCTGTGGTTGGACTGCCGAAAGTTGAAGTTAGATGACGCGGCCTTGAGGCGTTTTTTTATAGAAGAGGCCGGGTTGGGCCTATCTCCCGGCAGCTTATTTGGTAGTGCTGGAGAGGGCTTTATGCGCATGAACATAGGCATGCCTAAAGCCGAGGTCATGGCAGCGCTAGAGCGCTTAAAATTAGCCTTGCAGCAACGCCTCTAAGGTAAGCCTCTATAACAACAGCAACTGGGATTTAATCAAGGCCTACTTATGCAACACTTTAAAACAGAAACCCATGCCATGGGCGCAAGCCGCCAACAACAAGACTGGCAAGTGGTTAAAAACTTGCTGCCTTACCTTAGCGCTTACAAAGCACGCATAATCTTTACCGTTATCTGTTTAGTCATGGCTAAGGTAGCCAACCTAGGCGTGCCCATCCTGCTTAAACAGATAGTCGATGCGATGAGCATACAGTCCATAGCCAAAGCGCTATTGGTGGTGCCAGTTAGTTTAATCGTGGCATACGGGTTGTTGCGTTTGTCCGCCTCGCTGTTTTCAGAGTTGCGTGAATTGATTTTCTCTAAAGTCACCGAGCAGGCAGTGCGGCAAGTGGGCCTGCAGGTTTTTAATCACCTGCATGCCTTGTCCTTGCGCTTTCATTTATCTCGTCAAACAGGCGGCATGACGCGTGATATAGAGCGCGGCACCCGCGGCATTCAGTCTTTGATCTCGTTTTCGCTATACAGCATCATCCCAACCCTAATTGAATTGGCCTTGGTGTTAGGCTACTTTTCCTATGCCTATGACATCGCCTTTGTGCTGGTGACCTTTGTTGCCCTAGTGTGTTACGTGGTGTTTACCGTGAAAGTAACCGAGTGGCGTACGCATTTTAGACGAGAAATGAATAGCTTGGATTCCAAAGCCAACCAAAGGGCGGTGGATGCACTGATTAATTTTGAAACGGTTAAGTATTTTGGCAATGAGGCGTACGAAGCCGATCGTTATGACGCCAATCTAAAAAAATACGCGCAAGCAGCCATCAAATCGCAAAAGTCACTGGCTTATTTAAACTTTGGTCAACAAAGCATCATCGTGCTTGGCTTGGTGCTGATCTTGGGCTTAGCCAGCCAAGGCGTTAGCCGTGGGCAAATGACCATAGGTGACTTGGTGTTGGTGAACGTGTTGATGATACAGCTGTATATCCCATTGAATTTTTTAGGCGTGCTTTATCGTGAGATGAAACAATCGCTGACGGACATTGATCGTATGTTTAGCTTGCTGCAAACCGATCAAGAGATTGCCGATGAGCCCAATGCGCCGCTGTTAAAAATTCATAATCCCGAGTTAGGGCCACACCTTGTGTTCGATAAAGTGGCATTCTTTTATGAAGCTAACCGCGGCATATTAAACGGCATTAGTTTTGCGATGTTGCCTGGCCAAACCACCGCAGTAGTAGGACACAGTGGGGCGGGCAAAAGCACTTTATCCAGGCTGTTGTTTCGATTTTACGATGTGCAAGGCGGAGCCATCTATTTAGATGGACAAGACATTAAGTCAGTCCAACAAGCCAGCTTAAGGCAAACAATCGGTATAGTGCCGCAAGACACCGTGCTGTTTAATGACAGCATAGGCTTTAACATCGCCTACGGAAAGCCGGGCGCGACCCAGCAAGAAATAGAAGCAGCGGCCAAGTCAGCCCAAATTCACGATTTCATTAGCCGCTTACCAAAAGGCTATGACACGGATGTGGGCGAGCGCGGGCTCAAGTTATCCGGAGGCGAAAAGCAGCGCGTGGCCATAGCCAGAACCCTGTTAAAAAACCCTGCCTTATTGGTGTTTGATGAAGCGACCTCGGCATTGGATTCCGAAACCGAACGCTCGATACAAAAAGAATTAAATGAGCTGGCTAAAAACCGTACCACGCTGATTATTGCCCACCGTTTGTCCACCATCACCCACGCCCATCAAATCTTGGTGATGGCAGAAGGTAAAATTATAGAGCGGGGCACGCACGAAGCATTGTTGGCCTTAGGTTTGTCTTATGCCGAAATGTGGCGTGCCCAACAATCGCAAAGTCAGGCTTGAGCTATATAAATCAGCAATTAGCCCTGGCGTTTCAATGAAAGCGCATTGACGCAATAACGCAATTTGCTAGGGGCGGGACCATCAGGAAAGACATGGCCTAAATGAGCATCGCAGCAGTTGCAGGTAATTTCCACGCGCAGGCGACTCAGGCTATCGTCATTAAAGTAGGCCACGCTATTTGGCTTAATCGGTTGCGTAAAAGAAGGCCAGCCTGTGCCCGAATCAAACTTTACCGTTGAATCAAATAACAGGCTGTCACAGCATGCGCATGCGTACACGCCGGGCTCAAAGTGAGTGCACATGGGAGAACTGAAGGGGCGCTCGGTGCCAGCATTGCGGGTTACGTCGAAGACTTCATGGGACAATAATGCACGCCATTGCTCGCCGGTTTTAAGCACGCGTTGATCTGCTACGGGATTGCCTTGTGCTACAAACTTTTCAATATCTTGCCAAGTAAGCATTTTAATTTTTTCCATATAGTAAAGGCTAGAATATACCTTCAGATGGGGTTTTTAAAAACTAGTTCTGTGTTTGCCGTGTCATTTTTAATGGGCAAGAAAAAGCCCCGCACTGATGCGGGGCTTTTTGTATTCTGGCTCCTCGACCTGGGCTCGAACCAGGGACACACGGATTAACAGTCCGTTGCTCTACCGACTGAGCTATCGAGGAATCGGTGAAGGCGTGATATTAAGGTTTAAGCGTCTTTTGGTCAATAACTAAAACGCCTAAATTGAAAAATTAATTTTATGCCAAGGCTTTTTCTATGCGGTCCAGCGCGTTTTGCAGGTTTTCCATGGAGGTGGCAAAGGAGATTCTAAAGTAACCTTCTGCACCGAATGCTGAACCTGGTACAACCGCCACATCAAATTTTTCCAATAAGTATTCTGCTAAGGCCATGTCGCTAGGCGCGCTGATTTTGCCTTGCTTGAACAGTGTGTTGATGGCGCCGCGCGCATCCGGGAAGGCATAAAAAGCACCGCCTGCCATTAGGCAGCTTAAACCTGGCATCTGGTTAAAGCGGTTCACCACGTATTGGTGACGTTCTTTGAATGCGGTGACCATAGGCGTGATGCACGATTGTGGGCCTTCTAGTGCCGCTTGGGCGGCCACTTGCGAGATGGATGTGGCGTTGCTGGTGGATTGCGATTGCAAGATCTCCATAGCCTTAATGATGTAGGCGGGTCCAGCGGCGTAACCTATGCGCCAACCGGTCATGGAATAAGCCTTGGATACGCCGTTTAGCACTATGCAGCGATCTTTAAGTGCCGGTGTGGCATTCAGTATGTTGTAGAACGTATTACCGGTTAAATTGACGTGTTCGTACATGTCATCGGTGGCCACCAATACCTGTGGGTGTTTTAACAAGACTTCGCCCAAAGCTTTTAACTCATCCAAGCTATAAACAGCGCCGGTTGGGTTGGATGGCGAGTTGATCATGAAGATTTTGGTTTTGGCCGTAATCGCCGCCTCTAGTTGGGCAGGCAAGAGTTTAAAGCCCTGTTCGATGCCACATTCGATAATGACCGGCGTGGCCTCCGCTACCAGTGCAATGTCTGCGTAAGATACCCAATACGGGGCCGGTATGATGACTTCGTCGCCTTTGTTAAGCACGGCTAAGCATAAATTAAATATGGTTTGTTTGCCGCCTACGCCAACGATCACTTCGTTTAGCGCGTAATCAAAACCGTTTTCATTTTTGAATTTATTAACGATGGCTTTCTTCAAGCCGGGAATGCCGGCTACTGGGGTGTATTTTGTGAAGCCATTGTCTATGGCTAACTTAGCCGCATCCTTAATGTGCTGCGGGGTATCAAAATCCGGCTCGCCGGCAGCCAGGCCGATGATAGGCCTGCCTTCGGCTTTGTACTTACCTGCTTTTGCCGTGATGGCAAGGGTGGGGGACTCTTTGATGGATAGAACGCGTTTGGATAAGATCGAGGCTGGATTCGCTGCGGATGATGACAAAATGGGCGTCCTTAATACAATTTTTGCTGTGGATTGAATAAGCGTTATTTTAACCATAAATGGCATGCTTAGGAATAAGGTCTAAACAGTAGGCGAAAAAAAGGGCTGCAGGTATGCAGCCCTTGTCGCCTAAGTATCTTAGCTTAACATTCCTTATTGCAACCTAAGCTAGCACTGTATTCATCGGCCAAGCTGGGGTCTATTTTGGCAATGGCTAAATTGATATTGTGCATAGCCTGCGTGTCGCCTTTGAATTTAGCTATTACGCCTAATCTGAACAAGGATGCCGTGTTGCCACTGTCTAACAAGGCGGATTGTTTGTAAGATTTTTCTGCGTCTTCCATTTTATTTAGGTTTTCCTGTGCGTTACCTAACTCGTACCACGCGTCGGAGTTTTTTGAATCGGCGTCTATCCATTTTTGCGAGATTTGCTCTAAGCGAGGCCAATCTTGATTAATTTCGGGTATGGCGATTTGCATGAAGTAAGGCTTGTTCTTATCTTCTTCTTCCCAGAAGGCTTTGCCTACGACTGGGAATACCGTTTCTACCGGTAATTTTTCTAAATTGGCCAACCACTCTATGGGTAGGGAGTAAAAGTAGGCTTGCCGTCCTGGCGTTTTAAAGGTGTTGATACCCAATAAATTACCGTCCATGTCAAAAATACCGCTGCCACTTGCGCCCATGCGAAACTGCGCAGTACTGCGGATCACGTGAGAGCCCTCAAAATTATAGGTGGACTTAATCACGCCCATGGAAGTTAGTGGATTGGGTACACCGTTAGAGTGACCTATGGACAAGACTTCTTTGCCGCGATTTAGGTTTTGATTCTTAAGGATAACCGCAGGTTTAAACGGCAAGTTGCTAGCAGTGATCAGACACAAGTCATGCCAGCGGTCCGCTTGCACCGAGGTGATGGAGTAAGTGTCTTCGCCTCTGGCTATCCACGGTTGTTTGGTGCTGCGAAAAATGTGGCAATTGGTTAACACCTTGTTGGTGGCCACGACCACGCCTGAGCCATAAGCCAACCCGCCGTTTTCGTTGTAGCCACGCACCATGACCACAGCTTGGGTGGCGGCGAGTATTTTTTCTTGATCAATTGCATGAGCCGGTTGAATGGCAAATAACAGCGATAGAATGAGAGCGTATTGACGCATGGGGCTTCCAATGCAAATTTAAGATTAATAGAAACAACATGCAAACAGACTGCCATATTAAGGCAAAGTTCTAAAATTAATTGTTGGCGATCAATGTTAATTTTGCTGTTAAAATCGCCCCATTAAAATCCTTGAAGAACACTGTGTTTCATACCTTTCCCAACAGTTTGTATCAATTGTATCAGCCGTTTGAGCCGGCCGGTGATCAGCCGCAAGCCATAGAAAAGTTAACGCAAGGTGTGAACGATGGCTTGAAGTTTCAAACTTTATTGGGCGTGACCGGATCAGGTAAAACCTACACCATGGCCAATGTGATCGCCCGAACAGGTAGGCCAGCCATCGTCATGGCGCCGAATAAAACCTTGGCAGCGCAGTTGTACAGTGAGTTTAGGGAGTTTTTCCCTAACAATTCGGTGGAATATTTCGTTTCGTATTACGATTATTACCAGCCTGAAGCTTACGTGCCTTCACGTGATTTGTTCATAGAAAAAGATTCCAGCATTAATGAGCACATAGAGCAGATGCGCCTCTCTGCGACTAAGGCCTTGTTGGAGCGAGAAGACAGCATTATCGTGGCCACCGTTTCGGCTATTTACGGCATAGGCGACCCGGTTGATTACCATGGCATGGTCTTGCACGTTCAGCAAGGTGAAAAGATCGCGCAGCGCGACATGATCTCGCGTCTGGTGGGCATGCAATACGATAGAAACGAATTTGATTTTAGCCGAGGCACATTCCGTGTGCGCGGCGACGTAATCGACGTGTTTCCTGCGGAGAACAATGAAACTGCGGTGCGCATTTCCTTGTTTGATGACGAGGTCGAATCGATTACTTTATTTGACCCTTTGACCGGTCAAGTGTTTAATAAAATTCCCCGCTACACGGTTTACCCATCCAGCCATTACGTGACGCCACGTGAGACCACAGTGAGGGCCATGGAAAAAATTAAGCACGAGCTTAAAGACAGGGTGGATTTCTACATTAAAACCGGTAAATTGGTTGAGGCTGCGCGCATAGAGCAGCGCACGCGATTTGATCTGGAAATGCTCAATGAGATTGGCTTTTGTAAAGGCATAGAAAACTACTCGCGGCATTTGTCCGGGCGCAACCCCGGTGATCCGCCGCCTACCCTGATAGACTATTTACCAGCGAATGCCTTGATGATTATTGATGAAAGCCATGTCACGGTGCCGCAAGTAGGGGCGATGTACAAGGGCGATAAGTCACGTAAGGAAAACTTGGTCGATTACGGCTGGCGCTTGCCTTCGGCTCTAGATAATCGTCCCTTGAAGTTTGAAGAATTCGAGCAAATTATGCGGCAATGCGTGTTCGTTTCTGCCACACCATCGGAATACGAGGCCCAGCACCAACAGCAAGTGGTGGAAATGATAGCCAGGCCCACGGGCTTGGTTGACCCGCCCGTCATCGTTAAGCCGGCCGATACCCAAGTGGACGATTTGCTCGGCGAGATTAAATTGCGCGTGGCGGTCGGTGAGCGTGTCTTGGCTACCACCTTGACCAAACGCATGGCGGAAGATTTGACCGATTACTTAAGTGAACACGGCATTAAGGTGCGTTATTTGCACAGTGACATCGACACGGTGGAACGCGTCGAAATCATACGCGATTTACGCTTGGGCGAATTCGATGTCTTAGTCGGCATCAATTTGTTGCGTGAAGGCTTGGATATACCCGAAGTGTCGCTGGTGGCCGTGCTGGATGCCGATAAAGAAGGTTTCTTGCGTTCCGAGCGCTCGCTGATACAAACATCCGGCCGCGCCGCGCGTAATTTGAATGGCTTGGTCATTTTTTACGCTAACCACATCACCCGCAGCATGAAGGCGGCCATGGATGAAATGGAGCGCAGGCGAGGGGTGCAATTGGCCTTTAATGCAGCCAATGGCATCGTGCCTAAAGGCATAAGCAAACGTATCAAAGACATCATAGATGGCGTTTACGACAAAGACGAAGCCTTGCGTGAGCGCAAAGTGCTGCAGGAACAAGCCAATTACGAGTCGCTGACTGAGAAGCAGATGGCTAAAGAGCTGAAGCGTTTGGAAAAAGCCATGCACGATAGCGCCAAAAACTTGGAATTTGAAAAAGCCGCCGATTATCGCGATCAACTTAAAACGCTGCGCACAAAATTCTTTGGCGCAGAAATGCCGGACTTGGTCTAAAACCACCCTTTAACCACGCGCGGCATGAATAGTGTTTGATTAGTGCGTAGCTTTTGTCTATAATCGCGCGCTTGCTTGGTAATCTTATTCAAGCAAGCAGTAAATTAACCTTGTCACACTGCACGATTGATTTGCGTCTCATCCATGATGAAGCGCTTTGCAGGTGGCTTATATCCAAAAGGAGTACTAATGAGACATTATGAACTAGTGTTTATCGTCCATCCGGACCAAAGCGAACAAGTGCCAGCGATGATAGAGCGTTACCGTACGCTAATCACTGCTAGCGGCGGTGCAGTGCACCGTCTAGAAGACTGGGGTCGCCGTCAACTTGCTTACCCTATCCAAAAAATCCACAAAGCACACTATGTGTTAATGAACATCGAGTGCAACCTTGAAGTGCTGGCTGAATTAGAGCATGGCTTCAAATTTAACGATGCTGTGTTACGTCATTTAATGATGTCAACAAAAACAGCCGTGACTGCCCCTTCACCGATGATGAAAGAAGAAAAATCAAAATCCGTGTTGAGCCGTGATGGTGCACCAGTAGCCGCTGACGCTACAGAGGTGGCAGCATAAGCTTTGAATAAACTGGTGTTGCAAGCTGAAGTTGTGCATACAGAGCCGCTTCGCTACACGCCAGCAGGCATACCGTTGTTAAGTGTTGTATTGCGTCATGCATCCGAGCAAATGGAAGCGGGCATGAAGCGTAAGGTGGAGTGCGAAGTCAATGCGGTTACTTTAGGTGACTTGGCATTGCAAGGCCTAACAATAGGCTCACGCATACGCGTTACTGGTTTTTTAGCCAGACGCAGCCTTAAAAGCACGCAATTGGTGATGCACATTAACCATATAGAAAATATTTAGGAGTTCAAGATGGCAAGAGAAATGTATAAACGCCGCCGTTACTGCCGTTTTTCAGCAGAAGGCATCAAGCAAGTGGATTACAAAGACGTGGATTTGCTTAAAGATTTTATTTCAGAAAATGCAAAGATCATTCCAGCTCGTATGACAGGCACTAAAGCCCGTTATCAACGCCAATTAACGACTGCAGTTAAACTTGCACGTTTCTTAGCTTTGCTTCCATACACAGACAAACACCAATAATCGGAGGCTACCATGCAAGTTATTTTATTAGAAAAAGTGGGTAACCTAGGTAATTTAGGTGACATCGTTAAAGTTAAAGATGGCTACGGCCGTAACTTTTTAATTCCTCAAGGTAAAGCCAAGCGTGCAACCGAAGCCAATAAAGCTGAAATCGCTGCGCGCCGTGTGGAATTGGAAAAACAACAAGCTGCCATTTTGGCTGCGGCGCAAGCACGCGGTGAAAAATTGGCTAATTTCGTGGTAAGCATCGCGCAAAAAGCCGGTGTGGATGGCCGTTTATTCGGTTCAGTTACTAACGGTGACATTGCTGAATCATTGGTAGCGCAAGGTTTTGAAGTGACTAAAGCCTTGGTGCGTATGCCTGATGGTCCGTTAAAAACCATAGGTGATCATGCCGTTACTGTGGCTTTGCATCACGATGTAGTCGTGGGCATTACTGTTACCGTGGTGGCCGAAGCCTAAGTCCAAAACCTTGGATTTAAGCTAGTGCTGCAAATCAAAAAAGGCTACTTCGGTAGCCTTTTTTGTTGGGTAATCTTAGTGGTTATTCAGTATAATTGGCAGCATGGCCGATGAACAATTAGACGCATTAAAAATCCCTCCCCATTCAGTGGATGCTGAGCAGTCGGTGCTTGGCGGCCTGCTCTTGGAAAACGAAGCGCTGGATAAAGTGGCCGATATATTAAGTGCGCAAGATTTTTATCGGCACGATCACAAAGCCATTTTTCAACACATAGCCAAGCTCATCGAGCACAACCGGCCGGCCGACATAGTCACGGTAGCCGAATCATTAGAAAGCACGGCAGAATTATCCGGGGTAGGCGGCATTGCCTACTTGGGCGCCTTAGCGCAAAGCACGCCAACTGCAGCCAATATCCGCCGTTATGCTGAAATTGTCCACGAGCGAGCCGTGATGCGCCAGTTGGTGGTGGTGGGTTCCGGTATCGCCGAGAGCGCCTACGCACCAAATGGGCGTGATGCGCAGCAATTGCTAGACGAAGCCGAGGCCAAGATTTTTCAAATTGCCGAAGGCGGCAAAAAGAGCTCGCAAGGCTTTGTTGACATCAAGGTCTTGTTGCCGCAAGTAGCGGATCGCATCGATCAGCTGTTTTCACGGGATAACCCATCGGATGTCACCGGCGTGCCTACTGGCTTTACCGATTTGGATTCCATGACATCGGGCATGCAGGGTGGCGATTTAATTATCGTTGCCGGACGCCCCTCCATGGGTAAAACGGCTTTTTCCCTTAATATGGCTGAGAATGTGGCCTTGGACACCGGTCTGCCGGTTGCCGTGTTCTCCATGGAAATGGCCTCCACGCAATTGGCCATGCGTATGATAGGGTCGGTCGGTCGTTTGGATCAACACCGTATGCGTACGGGGAAATTAGAAGACGAAGATTGGGAAAAACTCACCACGGCCTTGGGTCGACTCAATGAGGCGCCTATCTTTATTGATGAGGGTGCAGGCCTAAGCAGCTTTGATGTGCGTGCCAGGGCCAGACGCTTGCACAGGCAAACCGGAAAACTCGGTTTAATCGTGGTCGATTACTTGCAGCTGATGGCGGCCCCAGCAGGGCGTCAGGGTGAAAATCGCGCCACGGAAATTTCGGAAATATCCCGTTCTCTTAAAGCCTTGGCTAAAGAGCTGGACTGCCCGGTAGTGGCGTTGTCGCAGCTTAATCGCAGTGTAGAGCAGCGCCCAGACAAGCGCCCAGTAATGAGCGATTTGCGCGAGTCCGGGGCGATCGAGCAGGATGCCGACGTGATATTGTTTATCTACCGCGATGAAGTGTATAACCCGGATAGCGTGGACAAGGGCACGGCGGAAATCATCATAGCCAAGCAGCGTAATGGCCCGATAGGCCGCGTTCGACTTACATTCATAGGTCAGCACACCCGTTTTGAAAATTACGCGGGCAGTGGCCACATGGCCGACAGCTACTAGTCCGTCCCCTAAGCTGGCCATGGCGAAAGCAAAAACCCTATACACCTGCACCGAATGCGGCGCTAGCGAACCGAAATGGCAAGGCCAATGCCCAAGCTGCCTAGCTTGGAACACTTTGGTTGAAACGCTAGAAGAAACCGTCAGCACCAATCGCTACGCCAATAAATTTGATGGCTTAACGCAAAGTGCTAGCCTGCAAAAATTAAGCAGCATTCAAGCGGCCGATATTGCACGGCAAGCCACCGGTATCAGTGAGTTCGATCGCGTACTTGGTGGCGGTTTGGTCGAAGGTGGGGTGGTGTTAATCGGCGGCGACCCGGGTATAGGTAAATCCACCTTGCTATTGCAGGTTTTATGCCACTTAGGCCGATCATCCCAGGCTATCTATGTCAGTGGCGAAGAATCCCCTCAACAAATCGCCATGCGCGCCAAGCGCCTTGGGCTGGATGCCAGTGAGGTGGAATTGCTGGCCGAAATCAACCTAGAAAAGATTTTAGCCACGCTGCAAACCCATAAGCCGAATATTGCCGTCATTGATTCCATACAAACCGTTTATTCCGAGGCCTTGACTTCAGCGCCCGGTTCAGTCGCGCAGGTGCGCGAGTGTTCAGCCCAGCTCACGCGATTGGCTAAGCAACTAGGCATTACCGTGATATTGGTCGGTCATGTCACCAAAGACGGCACCTTGGCTGGGCCGCGTGTTTTAGAGCACATCGTTGATACCGTCTTGTATTTTGAGGGCGATCAAAATTCCAGTTTCCGACTCATACGCGCATTCAAAAATCGCTTTGGTGCGGTAAACGAGTTGGGCGTGTTCGCCATGACGGAAAAAGGCTTGCGAGAAGTGGCCAACCCCTCGGCTTTATTCTTATCCCATCACGACAGCCAAGTGGCAGGCAGTTGCATCACCGTTACCATGGAAGGCACGCGGCCTTTGTTGATTGAAATTCAAGCCCTAGTGGATGAAAGTCACGCGCCTAGTCCTAAGCGCTTGTGCGTGGGTTTGGAGCAAAATCGTTTGGCCATGTTACTGGCCGTGCTGCATAGGCACGCCGGTATCCCGTGTTTTGATCAAGACGTGTTCATTAACGCAGTGGGTGGCGTAAAAATTGCTGAACCTGCCGTTGATTTAGCGGTCATTTTATCCATTGTTTCTTCATTAAAAAACAAGCCATTAGATAACAAACTTATAGTTTTTGGTGAAGTTGGTTTGGCAGGGGAAGTGCGCCCCGTTCAAGGCGGGCAAATGCGCTTAAAAGAAGCGGCTAAATTGGGTTTTAGTAAGGCCATAGTGCCAAAATCCAACGCTCCTAAGGCCAAGATCGCTGGCTTAGAAGTGATTGCCGTCGAACGCTTAGAGCAGGCTTTACAGCAATTGCGCCAGTAATGATCGCTAGCTGACTTTGTGGCTAGTCTGTATCAGTTCAGCACAAATTAAACCGCTGCGCACCGCACCCTCTATGGTAGCCGGGTAGTCCGCGTAACAGTAATCCCCAGCAAGGAAGAAGTTAGGCAGCGCCGTTTGCTGCGGCGGCCTAGTTAAATCAGGCGTGCAGGCATAAGTGGCGCGTTTTTCTGCGATCACCTTATGCCAAAGTGGGCTGCTCAGCTCGGGAAAGGCTTGCTTAAGCTGAGCCGTCACCGCCCCGGCCAATTGCGCTTGCGACAAGTCCTGGTGTGACCCCGTTCCGCTGATTACCACGGCGAGCAAGCCATGTTGCTGGCACAGTTGGCCCCTATCGAACACCCATTGCCCTAAGCCATCGGTCAAGCCTATCATGGGTAGCCTCAATTTTGTGTGAGTCGGGTATTGCAGGTATACCGTCACTATAGGTTGATAGTTAAAGGTGGCTAAAGCCATACGCTCTGCATGCAATTCACTCAGCCCACCCATCAATTGGCTTGCGTTATGCGGTGCCGTGGCCAACACCACGTGGCTATATACAGCCGCCTCTTCTGCGCCGTTCAGTCGGAAGCCTAAATCACTTTTGCTAATGCCCGTGATGCGCTGTTTTAGCTTAATGCGCACGCCATGTTGCCTTAAGTAAACGCTGGCCGGGCTGCCTATCAATTTGGATAAGTCTTGTTTCGCCAATAAGAAATCGCTGCTTTTTTTCAGGCTAAACCAAGCGGAACTGGCCATGGTGTCTTTGAGCACGTTTAAAAATACCTGCGTACTGGCTGCCTGAATAGGCGTATTCAGTGCTGCCAGGCTAATCGGCTCCCATAACAGTTGGATCGCTTTGGCGCTTTGGTTTTGTCCTTGCAAGAAAGACGCTAGGGGCAGGTCGTGGTCTAGCCGGTAGCCCTTGAAAGCCATGCGCATCATCATGCCTATAGCGGCTAAGCGTTCACGGAAACTCAAGCCTTGGCATGCGAGCAATCCTAGCGGCATGGCCAGCGCGGCGGGTAAGTAAGAGGCGGTATTTAGACTAAGCAGGCAATGGCCTGGACCTTGCATGCGTACGGAAAATGGCAACCTTAAAAAAGCTTGTTTTTCGCTAAGGCCTACAGTGTTTAATAATTGCAGCGTGGATTTGTAGGCGCCGATCAAGATGTGCTGGCCGTTGTCTAGGTAAGTGCTGCCGGACGCATTTGTAAGGGCTACGCTGCGGGCGCGTCCACCCAGCTCACTGCCGGCTTCATAAAGACTAACCGACCATCCTTGCTTAGCCAGTGCTATCGCTGCACTTAAGCCGGCACAACCGCCGCCTATGATAGCTATCCGCGTTTTAGGCATGGGGCTAGGCTTTATCGGTACTTAAGCCAAACCTTAAGCGCCAGCAACATTTTTCTTAAGGCGCCTAAGGAGATGCGTGCGTTTAATACTTTTTCGGCCCCACTGGCGCCGATTTCGCGAAGCAAGGTGCGGTAAATCGAGGCCATCATCAAGCTCACGCGCTGGTTTTTATGGTCTTCAGCCGGCAGTGCGCTAAGGGCTTTGTCGTAATAGCTTTCCGCTCGCTCAATTTGAAAATCCAATAAACGCTTCACGGCAATGGATTCCCTGCTTGCTAAAAGATCGTCCTCGCTGACGCCAAATTTAGCCAGTTCGTCTAAGGGCAGGTAGATGCGATTGCGTCTGGCATCCTCGCCGACGTCCCTGATGATGTTGGTTAGTTGAAATGCCATGCCTAAATCGTGCGCAAATTTGAGGGTTTTTCGATTGTTAAAACCAAATATCTGTGCGGACAACAAACCAACCACGCTGGCCACGCGATAACAATAGAGCTGCAATTGCTTGAAATCTTGGTAGCGGTTGAAGTTTAAATCCATCTCCATGCCGTCTATGATTTCCATGAAATGCTCGGCGTCTAATTGGTAGGTGTGGATGGCTGGCAGCAAGGCCTTGGCTACCGGATGCTGTGGTTGGTTTTGATAGAGGCGGTCGATTTCGCTACGCCACCAATTGAGTTTGGTTTTGGCTACCGATAAGTCCATGCACTCATCCGCGATGTCATCCACCTCGCGGCAAAAGGCATACAAAGCGGTAATAGCGAGCCGCCTGGATTGGGATAAAAATCGAAAGCTGTAATAAAAGCTGGAGCCACTTTTGGCGGTTTTTTCTTGGCAATATTGTTCTGGCGTCATGGTTTTCCTATTGCTTAAACAAGGCGGCAAATACGATGCGCAGCCAATCCAAAGCTTGCAGCTTAGGCCTGTGATTAAACACATCGCCTTGATGTTGCTTAATCTTAGCCGCTATGCGTTCTCCGCCGGCAATAATCATGCGCATTTCTAAGCCTATGCGACCACTTAAGATTCGCCCCAGCGGCTTGCCAGCAGCGAGCAAAGACTCGGCTCGGTTTAAATTGAAATGCATAAAAGCTTGCCAATTGGCGTCGGTGGATTTTACACCAGCGGCAAACTCCTGCAGTGTCTGTTCGCTAATGCCATAAGCCAGCATTTCATCTTGGCATAGATAAATACGTTGTTTGCCGGCATTTTTTTGCAGGTCTATGGCTATGTCTTGTAGAAAGTTGATCAATTGCAGCGCCGTGCAGATTTTGTCCGCATAAGCGTTGTTTTCCGGATTCGCTGCGCCGTATAGCGATAGCAGCAAACGGCCTATAGGATTAGCTGATCGCTCACAATAATGGCTAATTTCAGCGTAATTGGCATAACGGGTTTTGCTCACGTCTTGCTTGAATGCATCGAGTAAATCGTAAAACGGTTGGTAGGGTAGATGGTGGGCTTTTATCATGGCGCCTAAGCTTAGAAAGAAATCGCTATTAGGCTTGATGTAGGCCGCCAATAAATCCAGTTCATGACGATAATCATCCAGTAAGGCGATGCGCTGGCTTACACTAAATTCACCTTCGTCTGCGAAATCGTCGGCTTGCCTGGCGAAGCGGTAGATTAAGGCAATCGGTTCGCGCAAACGGGCAGGTAGGACTATGGATGCAACGGGAAAATTTTCGTAATGCTGCTGCGCTAAACGTAGGCTATCAGCCGCAATGGCATGCGCGTCTAGAGGGGTATGTGGCGGCGTCATCATGGCGTGAGTATGCCACAATTTGGCTAGGCTACTTTGCTAAATTTAGCAAAGAAGGCAGTAAAAAGCCGGCATTTCGTGCAATAAACTATGCAATAAATGGCCTAAGCTTTGTTAGAATCAATAAATCATCACTTTGTAATGCCTGGTTTAATTCTGGGCCTACATTAATACTGGAAGCAAGCTTATGTTAGCTATTATCGGCGGGACCGGCTTAACCCAGCTGGACAACTTGGAAATCACCAGGCGTTTGATTGTGCGCACGCCCTACGGCGAGCCATCACAACCATTGGTATTTGGCAAGATTGCCGGACGCGAAGTGGTGTTTTTGGCGCGGCATGGCAGTGGGCATACTATTGCCCCGCATAAAGTGAATTATCGTGCGAATATCTCGGCCTTGCATCTGCAAGGCGTCACGGAAATAGCGGCAGTTGCTACTGTCGGTGGCATCCATGCAGAATTGTCGCCTGGCAGCATAGCCATGCCCCATCAAATCATTGATTACACGCACGGTAGAAATGCCACCTTTTTTGACGGCGTGGATTTGCCGGTCAAACACATAGACTTTACCGAACCGTATTGCGCAAAATTACGCGACAAATGGCAGCAAGCCGCTATCGCCATTGGCGAGCCTTTGATTGATCATGGCGTGTATGCTGCAACACAAGGGCCACGATTGGAGACGGCTGCTGAGATTGACCGTCTAGAGCGTGATGGTGCCACCATGGTGGGCATGACGGGTATGCCAGAAGCCGCGCTGGCTAGGGAGTTGGGCATAAGCTACGCCGTGATATGCCCAATCGCTAACCATGCTGCCGGTCGAGGTAACAGCCTGCACAGCATACAATACGAAGAAGTGGTGGATAACTTAAACTTGACCATGCAGCGCGTACGCAATCTGATCGTGCAATTGGTTAAGCAGGCCTGATAAATGGCCATTAAAGAAGTCATACGCATGGGCCACCCTTTGCTGCTGCAGGTGGCCACGCCCGTGCAGCAGTTTGATAGCCCGGAATTGCATGCGCTGATTGCTGATCTAGAAGACACCATGCTAGACATGAACGGTGCCGGCATTGCGGCTCCGCAAATTGGCGTGAGTTTACGGGTGGTTATCTTTGGGCAAAAACCAGCGGCCCTTGACGGCCCCAGCCCTAGCAACCCCCGTTACCCGGATGCCGATGCCGTGCCTTATACCGTGCTAATTAACCCGACGCTGACGCCTATCGGTGATGCGCTTGAAGACGGTTGGGAAGGGTGCTTGTCGGTGCCTGGCATGCGGGGTATCGTGCCGCGCTATACGCACTTGCATTACACGGGCTTTGATCAGTATGGCCAGCCTATTGATAGGCAGGTCAGCGGTTTCCATGCGCGCGTGGTGCAACACGAATGCGATCATTTAGACGGCGTGTTGTATCCCATGCGCATACCCAATTTAAAAGATTTCGGCTACACCAACGTTTTTTTCCCCAATCAGGATGTTCAAGACGACTAAATCTTTGCTATAATCCTGTTTCTTAAAAATCGCCAGTTGTTAATGCGATTGTGAGGAAGAGTGGCAGAGCGGTTTAATGCTACAGTCTTGAAAACTGTCGTGGGTGCGAGCCCACCGTGAGTTCGAATCTCACCTCTTCCGCCACCCAAACAATAAAAAAGCCGCTTATTAGCGGCTTTTTTGTTTCTGCGGTTTCTTCCTAGACTCTAGTTTCTTCCTGGGCTCTAGTTCATTCCTAGACTACAGTTGCAATGCAATTAGCCAGGTAACTAGCTAAGCTTAATTTTTTAAAGCTTTTTCTTTTGCACCGATGGGGCCGTATTAATTGGGGAAACGGTTATGGTGATTTTGGAGGCCATACTGAGCGCCGAGCCCTCAGTAATTTCTAGAGTGGCTGATTTTTTCGCATTGGTGAAGACCAGTATGCTGTTTTTAGATTTGGACGCCGAGAGTAAGGTCCAGCCCGCCTGTGGGTATTGATCGATAAAGAAAGCCAGGGCATCACTAGTAGAGTAAGGGCAGAGGATTTCCAAGCGACCCACCCATGCTTCGCCTTCGCCTAACACCAAGGAATTTTCATTCACTATGCGCGCATCTTTAGGCAGGGGCATGTCACCTAGCATGCTAGCATTGAGCTTGCTTACGTTTTCTGATTTGCTGCTGATCATGCCGCCATTGGCCGCGCACGCGCTTAAGATCAAAGCTAGGGCGGATAAAACAAAGAGACGAGAGAAGTTAATTTTAATGCTCCAAAAAGGTTGCTATTACGCGAATCATAACCTTAAATAAACGACTACGCTAGCTAAGCTTGCCTGCTTATCTAGCGCTTTTTTGTTTTAATGAAAGCCAGGTTTGTTGGGCTGAGAAATCCCCACTGTTTTTCTTTTGGTGATATGATGTGCGCCGTTTTAAATTATTGTTTTAGTCGCTTTTACTGGCGACTTTGTTTACTTAATACACTTTGTGCTAGGAATAAATCATGAGTCAAATTACCGTAGAACATAACCCATCAGAAGAGAAATTAAAAGCGCTAGGCGTTTCAAGCTGGTCTATCTGGGATTGTGCCCCATCAAAATTCCCATTGGATTTTGGTATGACAGAGAGTGCTTACGTGCTTGAAGGTGAAATTCACGTGACACCTCAAGGTGGCGAAAAAGTCGTGATCAAAGCAGGTGATTTCGTTGTGTTTCCAAAAGGATTGAAATCCAACTGGGAAGTTGTGAAGCAATTGAAAAAACATTACAAACACAGTTAATCAAACTGAGTTAATAAAAAAGCCTTGATGATTCAAGGCTTTTTTATTGCCTATTGCTAAGGCTTATTCGGTTTAGATCTCATTGATTAAAGCGCTACGCAAGGCTTCAAGCTTGCCCGGGTTTAACTTCATGCCTTTTCTGGCGGAAATTAAAAAGATGTCTTCAGCGCGGTTACCCAGGGTGTTTATTTTGGCATTGTGCAGTTCAATTTCTTCGGCCAGCAGTTGATGCGCCAAGCTGGCTAGCAAGCCGGGTCTATCGTTGGCTACAATTTCCAATTTGTGATGGTGGGTGTCGGCTTGTTCGCTAATCGTCACCTGCGTTGTTATGGGCATGTATTTGACTTGACGGCTGATGCGGCCTTTTAGTGGTGGGCTCAATAAAAGCGTGGCGTCTAGCTTTTTACTTAATTCCAATTCAATGAATTTTAATAGTCCGCTATAGCTGACCGATTTGCCGGACTGATCGAGCACAATAAAGCTATCTAGCGCGTAAGCATGGTCGGTAGTGTAAATTTTTGCTTCCACTATGCTGTAGGCCATGCTGTCAAAAAAGTTACATATCCTTGCAAACAAATCGTTTTGATCTTTGCTGTATATCATCACTTGTATGCCATCGCCGCTGGGGCTTAAGCGTGCTCGAACGATGGGTTGCGAGCTATTTAAATGAGGCGTTAACAGTCGACTATGCCAAGCTATCTCATCGCTGTCATAGCGTATTAGGTAATTGGGGCCAAATGCTTGCCACAACTGCTCATAGGAGTGGCTGCTTAAGCCAAATTTGTGTAATTTTAATGCGGCCTCTTGTTTGCGTGCGGCTATGGCATCTTGGCTGTAGCCTAATTGGTTGCTAAGCGCATGCTTGGTGGCTTGAAATAAGCTTTCCAACAGCCTGGCTTTCCATGCGTTCCAGACCATAGGGCTGGTGCCACGTATGTCGGCTACCGTAAGCAAATACAAGGCCGTCAAGCGTCGCTCGTTTTGTACAAATTGTGCAAACGATTCGATCACCAAGGGATCGGACAGGTCGGATTTTTGTGCGGTTGAAGACATGTTGAGGTGGGCCGATACCAGCCACGCCACAAATTCTGCGTCGTTCTTGCTCAAGCCGTGCAGTTTGCAAAAGCGCCTGGCGTCGACTGTGCCTAGGGTAGAGTGGTCGCCCCCGCGTCCTTTGGCGATGTCATGGAACAAAGCGGCTAAATACAATAAATGCGGGCCATCAAATTGGCTGAAAAGTTGGCTGCAAAGTGGGAATTCGTGTTTTAGTTCGGCTTTAGCAAAGCGTCTTAAATTAGCCAGTACGTTAAGGATGTGTTCGTCGACCGTGTAAACGTGAAATAAATCGTGCTGCATCTGCCCGACTATCTTGCCAAAAGCCGGTATGTAGCAGCCCAATATGCCGTATTGGTTCATGGCGCGCAGCGCATGATTGACACCGTATTCTTGCGATAAGATTTGCATGAACAACTGTTTGTTTTGCGCTGACTGCCTAAAATCGCGATTGACTAATTTCTTGATGCGCATCAAGTTACGCAGCAGATTGGCGCTCATGCCGCTTAAGGTTTGATGCTGTTGCAACAACAAAAAGGCCTCTAGTATGGCGCTTGGCTGCTGCTGCAAGAGGCCAGCATTTTTTGCCGCCAACAAGCCGCCATGCGCTTCAAATCGAGCGTTGATGGGGGTAATGGCTACCGGGTCTGGGGAGAGGCTTTGCTGCAGCGTTTTCAACAATATTTCATTCATTACCCGTATGAACTTAACGCTACGGTAATAAGCTTGCATGAGCTGCTCGCTGGCGCGTTTGCTAGCGGTGTTAAGGTAACCTAAGTTGTCAGCCAGTTCATTCTGAAAATCAAACAACAACCTGTCTTCGCGGCGTTTGCTGAGAAAATGCAAGCGTATGCGCAGTAGCTGCAAGTGTTTTTGGTGCTTCTGTATTTGCCGAGCTTCCGTTGCCGAGAGGATGTGTTGACTGGCTAACAAGGACCAAATATTGCTTGCCGTTAAGGCTTTGCCGCCTTGTCGATTTAGGCTGCGCATTAGCCACAGTATCATGTGTAAGTCGCGCAATCCGCCCGGACTTTCTTTAATGTTGGGCTCTAAGTTGTAGGCCGTGTCATTAAATTTAGCGTGCCGTTGTTGTTGTTCTTGCAACTTAGCATGAAAAAATTCTGCCACGGCATCCGCTTGATCAAAGGCCTTTTCGGTTTCCGCTACAAAGTCATGGTATAGGCTAAGGCTGCCGTCTAAATAGCGGTATTCCATCAGATTGGTTTGCACCGTGATGTCTTTTTTTGCCTCAGTCATGCACTCGTTTAAGCTGCGCACGCTGTGGCCGACGCTTAGGCCTATGTCCCATAGCCAGCCTATTAATGTTTCGAGTTGGCTGTTAATGTATTTATCGTTAATCGCCGATTCCGGGAGCAAAATGAGCAAGTCGATATCGGAGTGCGGGTAGAGCTCAGCGCGACCGTAGCCGCCAACGGCGATTAGGCTGCATGAGTCGCTTGTGACTGTTTGCTGCCAGATTTCTTTGAGTAAGCCATCTATGAGCTGGCAATGTTGCTTAAATAAGCGCTGTTGCTGAGCGTGACTTAGAAAGTCGGCCTCCAATGCTTGGTAGCCGCATTTAAGCCGTTGGCGCCAAGCATTAACGTGCGTGGTTTCTGGCTTGCTTGCTATGCTGGTTGTGCCAACGGGCATGAACGTGCGTGGGCTTAGAGAGGAGTGATGAAGCCAGGGGCGGCAGGCGAGCCGTCGGACAAGGTCATGACCTCAAAGCCATGCTCGGTTACCAGTATGGTGTGTTCCCACTGGGCGGAAAGGCTGCGGTCTTTAGTGACTATGGTCCAACCGTCTGGCATTTGTTTGATGTCGCGTTTGCCGGCATTAATCATGGGCTCTATGGTGAACATCATGCCGGCTTTCAGGGTTAAGCCTGTGCCAGGTTTGCCGTAATGCAAAACTTGCGGTTCTTCGTGAAACACTTTACCTATGCCATGCCCGCAAAATTCGCGCACCACGCTGTAGCCGCTTTTTTCAGCAAATGCTTGGATGGCGTAGCCGATGTCGCCTAATGTGGCACCGGCTTTTACCTTGCTTATGCCCAACCACATCGCCTGGTAGGTAATTTCGCACAGGCGCTTGGCTTGATTGGTTACTTCACCAACGTAAAACATGCGGCTGGTGTCGCCGTGGTAGCCGTCTTTGATGACCGTAATATCGATGTTGACGATATCCCCATTTTTAAGTGCTTTGTCACCGGGCACACCATGACAAATTTGCTGATTGATGGAGGTGCATATCGATTTAGGGTAGGGCTTATGGCCATCTGGCGCATAGTTAAGCGGCGCTGGAATAGCCTGCTGCACATCAACAATATAATCATGGCAGAGCTTATCTAATTGGTCGGTGGTGACGCCGTGCACAACGTGCGGGGTAATGAAATCCAGCACTTCGGAGGCTAATTTACCTGCTATGCGCATTTTTTCAACATCGTGTTGGTTTTTAATAGTGATGGCCATGAACGTTTAGCTTAAATAATAATGACGCCATTTTAGCATAAACCACCCTGTCTATTGGGATAGCAGCGCCGCTTAGTTTGCTGCCTGAGGGCGGCCTGTTTTATTAATACAAGCGTCATTAAACGGATAAAAATAGCGGTAAATTGCTAGCAAACTCAGATGCTTAATGGTAATATGCGGCCTCTGCAAATTTATGCAGGCATGCAGCTTCGTTTGAAGTTGTAAATTTTGCACACAAGCCTATCAAGGGTGCTTTTATAGTAAGTCTTTGAATAAAGACAGATAAATAAAGGTGTTACTGGTCTTGTGTGAATTGATAACCCTTTTGAAAAGAGAGAAATTATGTCTATCACCATGCGTGACATGTTAGAAGCCGGCGTTCACTTCGGCCATCAAACCCGCTACTGGAATCCAAAAATGGCACCGTTCATTTTTGGCGACCGTAACAAAATTCATATCGTTAACCTAGAAAAAACGCTGCCATTGTTTGAAGAGGCGCTGAAACATGTGCGCACGTTAGCTGCTAACAAAGGTCGCATTTTATTCGTAGGTACTAAACGCCAAGCCCGTGATATCGTTAAAGAAGAAGCCAGCCGCGCAGGTTGCGCTTACGTTAACCACCGCTGGTTAGGCGGCATGTTGACCAACTTTAAAACAGTTAAACAATCCATCAAACGCTTACAAGATTTTGAAGCCATGGTATTGGATGGCAGCTTAGAGAAATTTGGTAAAAAAGAAGCGCTAGGCTACAAGCGTGAGATTGAAAAATTAGAGCGTTCTATAGGCGGCATTAAAGAAATGGGTGGCTTGCCAGACGCGATCTTCATCATTGATGTGGGTCATGAAAGTGGTGCCATTACCGAAGCGGCTAAATTGGGTATTCCAGTAATCGGCGTGGTTGATACCAATAACTCACCTGACGGCGTAGCTTTCGTTATTCCTGGTAACGATGACTCTAGTCGCGCTATCCGCTTATACGCACGTGGCGTTGCCGATGCCGTGCTTGAAGGTCGTAGCTCAGTGATTTCTGAGTTGGTTAAATCAGCTGCTGAAGAAGAAACAGTGGAAGTGGCAGACGTAGCCGCCTAAGTAACTTGGGCACAAAAGGGGCTTAGAGCCCCTTTTTTAGTTTTAAAAATACACACATAAAATCAAGCAATTAAGCTGTATATTTAATGCAGCTTTTAATAATTTAGGAGCTAAAAATGGCTGAAATTACCGCAAGCATGGTAAAGGAATTACGTGAGCGCACCGATGCGCCTATGATGGATTGTAAAAAAGCGTTGACTGAAGCCGATGGCGACATGACTCGTGCAGAAGAGATATTGCGCGTTCGTTTTGGTAACAAAGCCAGCAAGGCGGCAGGCCGTGTTGCAGCTGAAGGCACGGTAGGTGTATTTATTGCAGCAGACGGCAAATCAGGCGCCATGATAGAAGTGAACTCTGAAACTGACTTCTGCGCCAAAAATGAAGATTTCCTTAAATTTGTCAACGAATTAGCCGTCATCGTAGCGGCTAAAAACCCAGCTGACATCAATGCAGTTGGCGACTTGGCTATGCGCGATTCAACCGTTGAGGGTACGCGCGCTCAATTGGTAGGTAAAATTGGTGAAAACATCACGCCGCGCCGCTTTGTTTGCCCAAGCGTTAAAGGTAAATTGGCCAGCTACATACACGGTAGCAAAATCGGTGTGTTGGTGGACTTGGTTGGTGGCGATGACACCTTGGCTAAAGACATTGCTATGCACATTGCCGCCGCTAAACCAAAAGCATTGGACGTAAGCGGTATTGATGCCAGCTTGATTGAAGCGGAGCGCCGTGTCGCTATAGAAAAAGCCAAGGAAGCTGGCAAGCCAGAAGCCATGTTGGAAAAAATTGCCGATGGTACGGTGCAAAAATTCCTTAAAGACGTGACCTTGTTGAGCCAAGTTTTCGTTAAAGACGACAAGTTAACCATAGAGCAATTGCTTAAATCCAAAGGTGCTAGCGTGGCATCGTTTACCATGTATACGGTAGGCGAGGGCATTGAAAAAGCGGTAGTGGATTACGCAGCAGAAGTGGCCGCCGCGGCCGCCATGATTTAATCATGTAAAAAGCATAGCCATTGCGGCTATTACTTGTGAAACACAAAAATGGGGTCTGTAATCAGGCCCCATTTTTTTGCTTAAAAAGACCGTTAAATTTTGCATTGCTGGCCATTTATTTATGCCTAAAAAGCCGTTTTTATGCTTAAATAAGCAAACTTTTTACAAAGAGAAATATTATGGCAGCACCCGCCTACAAAAGGATCCTACTCAAACTTTCTGGTGAGGCTTTAATGGGCGACGATGCATACGGCATCAATCGCGCCACCATTAATCGCATCGTAGCTGAAGTCAAAGAAGTGGTGGATTTGGGTGTGCAGGTTGCTGTTGTGATAGGCGGGGGCAATATTTTTCGCGGTGTCGCGCCAGCAGCAGCAGGTATGGATAGAGCCACGGCCGATTACATGGGTATGCTAGCCACCGTGATGAATGCCATGGCATTGCAGGATGCGATGAAAAACATAGGTTTGAATGCGCGGGTGCAAAGTGCATTAAACATAGAGCAGGTAGCCGAGCCTTATATACGCGGTAAAGCCATACGCTACTTAGAAGAAGGCCGTGTGGTCATCTTTGGTGCCGGTACCGGCAACCCGTTTTTCACCACGGACACCGCTGCCGCATTACGCGGCATGGAAATGAATGCCGACGTGGTAATAAAAGCCACTAAAGTTGATGGCATCTACACCGACGACCCTAAAAACAACCCAGAAGCCATGCGTTATAAAACCATTAGTTTTGATGAAGCCATCATCAAAAACCTAAAGGTCATGGACGCCACGGCGTTAACCTTATGCCGAGATCAAAAATTGCCTATAGTGGTTTTTAGTATCTTTAAACAAGGCGCGCTGAAAAGGGTGTTGTTGGGTGAAGATGAAGGCACCATGGTAACGCCGTAACGCTGGCCATCTGGTCAAATTAAATTATCAAAATTAAGCCTGACAAAGCTCAGGCCATACCTAAGCTACCTAGTTGGAGAACTGCATGTTAGACGAAGTAAAAAATAATGCGGCACAAAAAATGCAAAAATCATTGGAGGTGTTAAAAAATGATTTAGCTAAAGTGCGCACTGGTCGCGCCCACGTTGGTTTGTTGGATCACGTCATGGTTGAATATTACGGCTCCATGGTGGCGGTCAATCAAGTGGCCAATGTTAATTTGGGGGACGCCAGAACCATCAACGTGCAGCCGTTTGAAAAAACCATGATAGGCAAGGTAGAGAAAGCCATCCGCGACAGCGACCTGGGTTTAAATCCAGCCACCAGCGGCGATTTGATTAGGGTGCCCATGCCTATGTTAACCGAAGAGCGTAGGCGCGACATGACCAAGATAGTCCGTAGTGAAGCGGAGGGCGCCAAAGTATCAATCCGCAACGTTAGGCGTGATGCCAATGACGCATTGAAAAAAATGCTCAAAGACAAAGATATTTCAGAAGACGACGAGCGTCGCGCCCAAGACGATATTCAAAAAGCCACCGATAAAGCCGTGGC
>ERZ1034363.433-NODE-433-length-29269-cov-3.639011_pt1 | contig 29269 bp, 29 predicted proteins | sample MGYA00520616_ERZ1034363 | MGnify/ENA primary metagenome ERZ1034363 (study PRJEB33736, sample SAMEA104284506) | Azolla filiculoides | biome: Urban; feature: Water surface; material: Ditch water | place: Netherlands | collected 2015-10-28 | depth 0-0.1 m ... | reverse complement strand
TGTGGAGACCAGGGGAATCGAACCCCTAACCCCCGCCTTGCAAAGGCGGTGCTCTACCAATTGAGCTAGGTCCCCGTATTAGAACGGGTGGGCCCAGGTGGACTTGAACCACCGACCTCTTCCTTATCAGGGAAGCGCTCTAACCAGGCTGAGCTATGGGCCCGCAGTAAAGATTGCTCTTTATTGCAGAAGCGCAAGATTACCTTGAACTTCACTAACTCCCAAAACGAGCGTTAGCTGCTTTAACTCAGGATGCGAACCATACTAACTTTTCGCTGAAATCTCATCTTCGCCATTCTTGGTTACCGATAACAGGCTCACACCTTCATCGAGGTTCACCAGGCGTACACCCATGCTGTCGCGGCCGGTCTGACGGACCTCGGCTGCAGGGGTTCTCATGACAGTTCCAGCTGAAGTAATAGCAAGTACCTCATCCTCATCACGAAGAACCAATGCGCTAACAAGGGATCCACGTGAATTCTCATCGATCTTGGCGGCCTTGATACCGATTCCGCCGCGGCCCTGCAATCGATACTCATCGATAGGGGTTTTCTTACCGTAGCCACCATCGGTAGCTGTAAATACAAATGAATCCTTTGATTGCTCGGCGTTAACGCGCGCCATGGTTAACAAGTTGTCATCTGCGCGGAACTTCATTCCGATCACACCGCTTGTTGAACGACCCATTGAACGAAGTGATTCATCATCTGCGGTAAAGCGCAATGACATTCCCTTTGTTGAAACCAAAAGTAATTCATCATCTGCATTGATTAGTGAAGCAGAAACAACCTCGTCGCCAGGCTTCAATGTGATTGCAATAAGTCCACCAGTACGAGGTGAGTCGTATTCAACCAAAGGAGTCTTCTTAACTAAACCATTGCGGGTTGCAAGAACTAAGAATGGAGAGATTGTGTAATCCTTTAATGACAACACTTCAGCAATTTTCTCATCTGGTTTAAATGCCATCAAGTTTGCAACATGTTGTCCGCGAGCATCGCGACCTGCATCAGGAAGTTCATGAACCTTTGCACGATACACACGACCTTGGTTTGTAAAGAACAACAACCAATCATGGGTTGATGCAACAAAGAAATGATCTACAACATCATCTTCCTTTAACGCTGCACCCTTTACTCCGCGACCACCACGACGTTGTGATCGGTAAAGATCTGCCATGGTGCGCTTTGAATATCCACCGCGAGTAATTGTGACAACAACATCTTGATCTGGAATTAGATCTTCTGCACTGAAGTCACCTTCACTTGCAACAATTTGTGTGCGTCGCTCATCGCCATACTTTGCAACTAATTCAGCAAGCTCTGTCTTAACAATTTCGCGCTGCTTTTCAGGGCTTACAAGAATCTTATTAAGTTCAACAATGTCAGCCATTAAGCCGTCGTACTCATCATTAATCTTTTGACGTTCCAATGCAGCGATACGTCGTAGTTGCATATCCAAAATTGCATTTGCTTGAATCTCATCAACATCAAGCAGCTTCATCAACCCGGTGCGAGCCTCTTCAGGTGTGGTTGAAGCGCGAATTAAGGCGATAACAGCATCTAAAGCATCTAGCGCCTTTAAGTAGCCTTGCAAGATATGTGCGCGCTTTTCCTTTTCCGCAAGGCGGTACTTGGTGCGACGAACAATTACTTCAATCTGGTGTTCGATGTAGTAACGAATAAATTCATCAAGACGCAATGTGCGAGGAACGCCATCAACAAGCGCCAACATGTTTGCGCCGAATGTGTCCTGCAGTTGTGTTTGCTTGTACAGGTTATTGAGAACAACCTTTGGAATTGCAGCTTGCTGCAAGACGATGACAAGGCGTTGACCTAAACGTTCATTACCTTCATCGCGAACATCTGCGATGCCCTTGATCTTTCCATCCTTAACAAGCTCTGCGATCTTTAGCGCAAGGTTGTCAGGGTTAACTTGATATGGAAGTTCGCTGATAACAAGACATGTGCGCTTGTTGATCTCTTCAACCTGAACAACTGCGCGCATTGTGATCGATCCACGACCTGTGCGGTACGCCTCTTCAATTCCGGTGCGACCAACAATTAATCCCTTAGTTGGGAAATCTGGGCCTTTAACAATCTTTAGTAGCTCATTAAGAAGTTCATCCTGCTTCATATCTGGATGTTCTAATGAGTAAATAACAGCTTCGCCGATTTCGCGCAGATTGTGTGGTGGAATATTTGTTGCCATACCAACTGCGATACCTGCAGAACCGTTTACAAGAAGGTTTGGAAGACGGCTTGGCAAAACAGTTGGTTCTTGTGAACGGCCGTCATAGTTTGGAACAAAGTTAACTGTGTCTTCATCGATATCGCGCATCATCTCCATTGCGATTGGAGATAAACGTGCTTCGGTGTAACGCATCGCTGCAGCTGGATCATTTCCTGGAGAACCGAAGTTTCCATTTCCATCAATCAACAGGTAACGAAGTGACCAGTGCTGCGCTAAACGAACAACAGAGTCGTAAATCGCGGTGTCACCGTGTGGGTGGTAATTACCCATAACGTCACCAACGATGCGAGAAGATTTGTAGTAACCCTTATCTGGGCGATAACCAGCGTCATACATTGCGTATAGAACGCGGCGGTGAACCGGCTTTAGACCATCACGAACATCTGGCAATGCGCGACCGACGATAACTGACATTGCATAGTCGAGATAGCTTCGCGCCATTTCAACTTGAAGATCAACGGTCTCAATACGGTCATATGTTGCGCCGTTTGAGTCAGGTGCGGTTATTTTCTCATCGCTCATTAGATATCCAAGAACCTAACATCCTTAGCGTTGCGCTGAATAAATGCGCGGCGCTTTTCTACATCTTCACCCATTAACACTGAGAACAGATCATCTGCAGCTGCAGCATCATCAAGGGTTACCTTGATTAGCACGCGGTGCTCTGGATCCATGGTTGTATCCCATAACTCTTTTGCTGGCATCTCGCCCAGACCTTTAAAGCGTTGGATTCCATCATCTTTAGGTAAACGCTTTCCAGCAGCTACACCTAGTTCGATCATGCCATCACGTTCGCGATCGCTGAATGCGTACTCAACCGGTTCCTTGCCAGCCCACTTCAACTTGTACAAAGGAGGTTGGGCAAAGTACACAAAACCTTGTTCGATTAAAGGACGCATGAAACGGAAAAGTAAAGTTAAAAGAAGTGTACGAATATGTTGACCATCAACATCAGCATCGGCCATCAAAATAATCTTGTGGTAACGCAACTTGTCGATATCGAAATCATCATGCACACCAGTGCCAAGTGCGGTGATTAGCGCTTGCACCTCATTGTTTTGAAGAACGCGATCGATGCGCGCTTTTTCAACATTCAAAATCTTTCCGCGAATTGGAAGTACTGCTTGGTTACGTGAATCGCGTCCACCTTTTGTTGAACCACCCGCAGAGTCGCCCTCGACGATGTAGAGCTCGCACTTAGTTGGATCGGTCCATTGGCAATCCGCCAACTTTCCTGGCATTCCACGTCCTTCAAGTAAACCTTTGCGGTTACGACTTAGGTCGCGCGCTTTACGTGCAGCAACTCGTGCAGCGGCGGCATCGATGCTTTTACGCACGATTTCCTTACCTTCTGCAGGGTTTTGCTCAAACCAGGTTGTTAACTCTTCATTAACAATCTTTTGTGTAAAGGTCTTTGCCTCAGAGTTACCAAGTTTTGTCTTTGTCTGTCCTTCAAACTGTGGCTCTGCAAGTTTGATTGAAACAATTGCGGTTAATCCTTCGCGAACATCATCACCAGTTAAGCGATCTTCTTTCTTGCGAATGAAACCTTGTTCTTCGCCAAACTTATTAACAATAGAAGTTAACGCTGTACGGAAACCTTCTTCATGTGATCCACCTTCGTGGGTGTGAATCGTGTTTGCGAAGGTGTAAACAGATTCAGAAAAACCTGCGTTCCATTGCATTGAAACTTCTAGTGCGATCTTGTTCTTCTTATCTTCTGATGCAAAAGAGATAATTGATTTGTGTGTTTCACCGCGGGTTGAATTGAGGTGTTTTACGAAATCTGCAATACCGCCATCGTATTGATAGCGAACAGTTAACTGTTCTCCCTTTTCATCAACATGGCCATCGCGCATATCGGTCAAAGTTAAAATCAAACCTTTATTAAGAAATGCCATTTCGCGGAAGCGTGTAGATAAAACTTCAAATGAGAAATCAGTGGTTTCAAAAATTTCTTTTGATGGCCAAAATTGAACCGTTGTTCCAGATGATTGTGAAGCATCACCTTTGCGAACCGGTGCGGTTGGAACACCAAGTTTGTAATCTTGGTACCAAAAATTTCCATCGCGTTGAACAATTACTGAAAGATCTGTACTAAGCGCGTTTACAACAGAGATACCAACACCATGCAGACCACCAGATACTGAGTAACCACCATCGCCAAACTTTCCACCGGCGTGCAAAACAGTAAGAACAACTTCAAGAGCTGGTTTCTTTTCAACTGGGTGAATATCAACTGGAATTCCGCGACCGTTATCAATTACTTCAACGCCACCATTAGCCATAAGGGTTACATTGATTTCGGTGCAGTAACCGGCAAGTGCTTCATCAACTGAGTTATCGACTACTTCGTAGACCAGGTGGTGGAGGCCGCGTTCGCCGGTGGAGCCGATGTACATACCTGGGCGCTTACGGACCGCCTCTAGGCCTTCGAGGACGGTGATGTTGGAGGCGTTATATGAGCTCTCGGTCATTGGAACACCTCCCGTCTAGATCGCTGAAACCGCCTGTAAAGGCGTTTGGAGAGGTTTTGCCTCTCGGAACGGGATTATCCTAGTCATAAATGGCGGTAATACATAGCCAAAAAAAGCCCTGTGGACGGGTATAGCCGAACTTTGAGCGTGGGTTTGAGGGTTCCTAGTGGGTGAAGGTTAGTTGTAGGTGTCTCGGGGGCCGCGGGCGTTACGGATGGTCCGGACCCCTTTCTTCCACGTTGGGGTCTGAGGGCCGATGATCACAAGCCGCTCAATCAGCACCCCGGTCGCATCCTTTTGAATGGTGGCTAGTAAATCAGGTGACATTAATTGCAACTGAGTCGCCCATGCGGTTGATGAACTTTGAATTGTTAAAACATTATCCAAAATGGAGATTGGTTGTGCGTGTTGTGAAATTTCTTCGCCAACAATTTTTTGCCAGTTAACAAAAAGATTTCCTTCAGCTAATCCAGAATCCCATTCGCGATCTGAAATTAAATCACTTAACACCCCGCTGATTAATTCGGGGTCACCTGGTTGTCCAACTCGTGGAGTTGGCGCAGGTTTGTTTGGTTTGCGTGTGACACCTGTTTTAAATGATTTGAAAAGATCAAGAGCTAGGTCGCGCTTTTCCATTAACTCTTACCTTTCTTAACCACACCAGGTGTTACATAAAACTTTTGTGTAAGCAACTCGGCTGGTAAATCACTTTCAACCGCTGCTGTAATAAATGTTTGCTCTGCAATTTGCGTTGCAGACATTAATTGAATTCTGCGCGAGGTATCAAGTTCAGCAAAGACATCATCCAGAATAAGAATTGGGGAAGCACCTTCAGCTTTCAAAAGGTTGAAAGATCCAATACGTAACGAGATTGCCATCGACCAGGATTCACCGTGGCTTGCATAACCCTTTGCGGGAAAATCTCCTAGTTGTAAATGTAGATCGTCGCGGTGTGGTCCGATTAAAGAAACCCCGCGTTCAATCTCTTGGTAGGCAACCTCATCTAAACGCGCTGATAGTGCAGCGATGTTATTTTCAATACTGTTGCTAACACCTTCTGTGCTGCACTTATAAGAAATGGATGCGGGTTTAACCTCATTTAAATTTGCGTAGTTTTTTGCAACATGTGGATTAAGTGCATCAATAAGTGCGATTCTTTCAGCTGTTAATTCAGCACCAAGTTTTATAAGTTGTTCATTCCAAGGCGCAAGGGCTGCCGCCGATGTGCGTGTTTTTAATAGCGCGTTACGTTGTTTAACCACACGTTCATAATCGGCAATAACCCCTGCTAAACGTGGGGTTCTGGTGATTAATAAACGATCTAGAAAGTCGCGGCGGGTGCCTGGTTCTCCGCGGACTAAATCTAAATCTTCGGGAGAAAAGTAAATGATTTGAATCGCGCCCAAGATCTCACGTTGACTACGAGTTGGGTTTCCATTAATTCGGGCGCGGTTAGCTTTACTTGCATTGATCTCTAAATCAATTTGCAGTGAGCGGTCTTCTCGTTGCACCTCGGCGCGAATGATCGCTTGTTGGTTGCCAAGTGAAATAAGTGGAACATTGTTTGAAACACGGTGAGATGAAAGAAATGCTAAATAGATTAAAGATTCGGCGATATTAGTTTTACCAGAACCATTATCGCCGATAAAAGTTATTACTCCAGGTTGGAGCTCTAACTCAAGTGAGTTATACGAACGGAAGTTGGTGAGAGCCAACTTGTTGATGCGCATGTGTTACCTGAGATTAAGAGGCGTAACGCATTGGCATTAATAGGTAACGGTAGTTTTCAACAACCGCTCCATCTTTATCGCTCTTACCCATCAAGATCGCTGGCTTGTTAGATCCAGTAAATGAGATTTGAACAAACTTTGTTCCAACCGCATTTAAACCATCAGCTAAAAATGTTGGGTTGAAGGCAATTGAGATTGGTTCTCCTGTTAACAGGATTTCAATTGCTTCAGTTGCTTGAGCTTCTTCACCGGCACCTGCTTCAAGTGACAAGGTGTTGTTTGCAAAATCAAGACGTAGTGGAACAGTTTTGTCTGTAACAAGTGCAACACGGCGAACTGAATCTAGAAGTGTTGCAACTTCAATAAGTGCAGTTGTTGTTACCTCTTGTGGAAGTAGGTGGCGGTATGGAGGAAATGTTCCATCCAACATACGTGATGTCATTGTCTTTCCGTCGCCAGCAAAACCAGCTAGTCGATCATTACTTGTGTTTGGTGCAAACGACAGAGATACATCTTTAGAACCAGTAAGTGATTTAGCAGCATCTGCAATTGTGCGAGCGCGTAAAAGTGCTGTGGTTGTTGTGTTTGGTGAAGATGGAGCCCATTGGATTTCACGAACAGCTAAACGGTAACGATCAGTTGCTGCGAAGGTAACTGTGTCTTCATTAATCTCAACATGAACACCTGTAAGTGTTGGTAGTGAATCATCGCGGCCTGCAGCGATAGCAACCTGCGCAACAGCTGTTGCAAAAGTATCTGAAGGAACAGTTCCTGTTGAATCTGGAAGTTCTGGAAGGTTTGGATACTCATCAACAGACAAGGTTGGAAGTGTGAACTTTGCGCTGCCGCTTGTTACTAATACACGAGAACCATCTAAAGCAAAGGTAATTGGCTTATTTGGAAGTGATCGTGAAATCTCAGCTAACAACTTTCCAGGAACTAATACTTTGCCTGGTTCTTTAACCTCTGCTGCAAAGTGCGCCTTGCTTGCTGTCTCTAAATCAGATGCAGATAAGAAGACTTCATTACCTGTCGCATCGATAACAATTCCGAGTAGTTCGGTTTTAATTGGACGAGTAGATAGAGAGCGTGAAACCCAGTTAACCCCATCGGTTAACGCTGACTGCTCGACTGTAAATTTCATTTCTATCCTCGACTCTTTGATGATGTGGAAAGGTTATTCGCGTAACTGGATGTATGTATATAAAGGTAGTCGTAGTAACTAGAGCGATTATCTGTGGGTAAGTGATAAAAGCCCTGCTCGGTGCGGGGATTTCCCTTGTATAAGGTGTGGACAAGAGGTGGAAAGGTGTGGGAATAACTGTTGTTCATCCTTGCCCACCCTTTCCTCACCTATTACCCACCGCGGTTATCCACGGTTGTGCACCCTTAATCCACAGTTATCCACAACTTGTCCCCAGTTGGGGGTAAAGAGTGGCAATTCGGACAAATGTCGCGAATCGCTGCGGTTATCGAGCTTGTTGCTTAATTCTGGTGGTGAGCTCGTTGACCTGGTTATAGATCGAACGGCGCTCAGCCATCAGTTGACGGATTTTTCTATCAGCGTGCATAACCGTTGTGTGGTCACGCCCACCAAATGTCTGGCCGATCTTCGGCAATGAAAGCTCGGTGAGCTCTCGGCATAGATACATCGCGATCTGACGCGCATTAACCAATACGCGTGAACGGGATGTTCCACATAGATCATCAATTGTTAAAGAGAAGTAGGCGGCGGTCTGAGCCATGATCGTTGCGCCGGTAATTTCTGGGTTGGACTCATTAGGAATTAAATCCTTTAAAACAATTTCAGCTAATGAAAGATCAACACTCTGACGGTTCAAAGATGCAAAAGCGGTAACACGAATTAATGCACCCTCAAGCTCGCGGATATTTGTTGAAATTTTGCTTGCGATGTATTCAAGAACATCATCAGGAGCATTCAACTTATCTTGCGCAGCTTTTTTACGAAGAATTGCAATACGTGTTTCTAATTCAGGTGGTTGAATATCTGTAATCAAACCCCACTCGAAACGTGAACGAAGTCGATCTTCCAAAGTTGTTAACTGCTTTGGTGGTCGATCGCTCGAGATAACGATCTGCTTATTCGCGTTATACAAAGTGTTGAAGGTATGAAAAAACTCTTCTTGGGTACGTTCTTTGTTCTCTAAGAATTGAATATCATCTACAAGCAAAATATCTAAGTCGCGGTAACGGCGTTGAAAAGCAGATGCTTTATCGTCACGAATAGAGTTAATAAAGTCATTGGTGAACTCTTCTGATGAAACATACTTAACACGCACATTTCCATACAACTCTTGCGCGTATGCACCAATCGCGTGCAACAAGTGAGTTTTTCCTAAACCAGATTCACCGTAAATAAATAATGGGTTGTATGCCTTTGCTGGAGCTTCGGCAACTGCAACAGCGGCTGCATGTGCAAATCGATTTGATGCGCCGATAACAAATGTTTCAAAGATGTAGCGCGGATTTAAAGTTGAGGTATCTGCAGATTTTGAAACAGGCGCATCATCGCGACCTGTACCAACCTTGGGTGCAACAAACTCAACTTCAACTTCTGGAGCAGGTGTTGCAACGACTTCGAGTGCTTCATCAACAGTCACCGCGATATTTGTTGTGGAACCAAGTTCGCGAGTTAAAACATCACTGACAACTGTGCGCAAACGACTTTCTAAAACATCCTTTGCGAAAAGATTTGGGCAAGCAACCAATAAAGTTGTTTGATCATCGTTGTGAAGAAGCCCCAATGGTTTTGTTAGCTGCAAAAAGGCGCGATGTTGAGGGGCGTTTAACGCCACCTCTTCGATAACCCGTCCCCAAAGGGTGGTTAGCTCGACTTCCTTAACGCTCACCAAGGCCTCATTTCGGGGTAGTTATTCATCCACAGGGTTATCCACACCCTGTGGTCTAAACCCCAGGTTGAGCCCTGCTATTTCCCATCAAAAGCGGTTTGCCTGTGGATGGGAGTGAAAAGTAGAGGGGATTGGCGGAAAAAGCAACTGGTTATCCACAACTCTGACCACCCCCTGTCCAATCTGGGGCCAGTTTGACCCGCTTATCCCCAGACCCGTACCGTTACCTCCTTGCTTCCCCCGTATTTCTGGCCCGTAGTTGATTTTCATTATTAGGAGTTTTCAATGACAAAGCGCACCTTCCAACCAAACACACGTCGTCGCGCCAAGAAGCATGGCTTCCGTGCTCGTATGGCTACACGTGCAGGCCGTGCAGTTCTTTCTGCTCGCCGCGGCAAGGGTCGCGCCAAGCTTTCTGCATAAGGGTTTATAACCGATACCCGTGCTTGCAAAGAGCGCACGTCTTACAGAGAGCGCCGATTTCGCGCGCGCAACAAAGAGTGGATTGAGATTCTCAACCCCAAACTTTGTCGGATATCTCTACCCAACCAACCTAGATCAACCTGCACGCGCTGGATTGATCATCAGTAAAAATGTTGGTGGATCTGTAACCCGTCACCGAATTGCTCGCAAGGTCCGTCACACATTGCGCGATGTGTACCCACAGCTTCCAACCGGCGGTCTATTGGTAATCAGAGCTTTGAATAGCGCACAGGATGCAGATGCATCACAAGAGGTAACAAAGATTGTCGGACAACTTTTAAAGAAGTTTTCCGAGAAGGCAGAGCAGAAGTGAGATCGATCCTTGTTGCACCAATCAAGGTATATCAAAAATGGATCTCTCCAATGTTTGGGCCACGCTGTAAGTACTACCCATCATGTTCATCGTATGCAGTCTCTGCAATCGAAGCATATGGATTAAAAGGAGTTGCAATGAGCGCCTGGCGTTTATTGCGTTGCAATCCGTGGTCACACGGTGGTGTTGATTACGCAGTTCCGAAAGAGAAGGTAGTTGTTAATGGATAGCATCCTAAAACCCTTATATATCGCTGTTTCTTGGGTTATCGTCACAATCCACGATTTATTGTCTCCAGTATTCGGAACTAACAGTGGTGTCTCATGGTCGCTAGCGATCATCGGACTCGTAATCATTATTCGTATTATTTTAATTCCGCTTTTTGTTAAGCAGATTAAATCTCAGCGTGCATTAACCGCACTTCAGCCACACATGAAGGAGATTCAAAAGAAGTACAAGGATGATCGCCAAAAGCAATCAGAAGAGATGATGAAGCTCTACAAAGAGCACAAGACAAACCCCCTTGCATCATGTTTCCCAATCTTGGCTCAAGCACCAATCTTCTTCGCACTATTTACAGTTCTTAACGGAATTGGAAAGAACCCACCAGTTAAGCACGGAGTTCTAACACAAGAAGATGTTGTAAGCGCAGCACAAGCTGAGTTCTTTGGTGCACCGATTTCACAAACATTTTTAGGTTCAGATATCACCACTGTAAAACTTGTAACAGTTTTATTGATCGCATTAATGTCATTAACAACCTTCACCACTCAACGTCAGTTGATGATGAAGGGAATGCCAAAGATGGATTCATCAAACAACATGATGTTGCAACAACAAAAAATTATGTTGTACGCATTCCCAGTTATCTTTGCTATCTCTGGAGTTAACTTTCCAATTGGTGTTTTGATTTACTGGTCAACAACAAATATTTGGACATGGGGACAACAGTTCTATGTCATTAAGCGAAACCCAACACCAGGATCTCCTGCGTATGAAGAGCTTCAACGAAAGCGCGCAAAGCACAGCGGTGTTGTAGAGGAATCAACTGAGAACTCTGAAGGCGAGACCATTGAGGAAAAGGGTCAGCGCCAGCAGCCAAAAAAGAAGAAAAAGAAGAAGTAGATAAACGGACAAATTAGGACAATAAGGTTTAATTCACTACAAACCCGACAAAGGGGGCATCATGGCAAAGGCTAAAGAAGCAGCTGTTGAGACAGCGGAAGTTGTTGAAGAAAAGGTAGCGAAGGCGCCAAAGGGCGTAGCAAAGCTTGAGGAAGAGGGCGATATCGCCGCGGATTACCTTGAGGCGCTCTTGGATATCGCAGATCTAGATGGCGATATCGATATCGATGTTGAAAATGACCGCGCAGCGCTAGCGATCGTGGGAGGCAAGCTCAACCACCTCGTAGGCCGCGATGGCGAGGTTTTGGATGCGATCCAGGAGCTCACACGCCTAGCGGTACAGACCTCTACAGGTGACCGCAGCCGTTTAATGCTTGATATCGATGGATTCCGCGCAGGCCGTAAAAAGGAGCTGAAGAAGCTCGCTGAGGATATGGCTGAAGAGGCTAAGACAACCGGTAACTCAATTAAGTTGAAGCCAATGAACGCCTTTGAGCGCAAGATCATCCACGACACAATCCAAGATCTAGGTCTAAGCAGCGAGTCTGATGGAGAAGATCCAAACCGCTTCGTAGTTATCTATCCTGCGTAAAGCATGGAGGTTTCACGTGAAACCCTTATCGCTCGACACTTTCCAGATGTTGAGCGGGTTCACGCCTACGCAAAATTCCTAGAAACAGCGGGAATTGAGCGTGGATTGATCGGTCCCCGCGAGGCGGATCGCATCTGGGAGCGCCATATCTTTAACTGCCTTCCTGTAACCACCCTTTTTACTGAGGGGGCTACCGTCTTTGATATCGGCTCAGGCGCGGGTTTACCTGGAATCGTCATCGCTTTAGCCCGTCCAGATCTCAAAGTTACCTTGATTGAACCCCTAGAACGCCGTGTGGAGTTTCTGCAAGAGGCCGTTGTTGGGCTTGATATTGAGGTTATCCGTGGCCGTTCGCAGGATGTGAAGGCGACAGCCCACTATGTAACCGCCCGCGCCGTGGCTCCCCTAGAGAAGTTAAAGAAGATTAGCTGGCACCTCTTAAAAACAAATGGCTCATTACTGGCCATGAAGGGCGAAAAAGCCCAAGAAGAGATGAAATCTGTACCAAAAGCGCTCCTCCACGAGGTAAATCTGGAGGGAATTGAGCTCGGCCGTATCGTCGAGGTCAAAAAAGGTGCTTAACTACCCACGTGAATGATTCACGTGAAACCAAGAAGGTCGTAGGCACCCGTCGCCTTAAAGAGGCGATGCCTAAACCCGCCTCCCTTCGTATCCTCACCGTGGCCAATCAAAAGGGTGGGGTCGGCAAGACAACCACCACAGTTAACCTGGCAGCAGCCCTTTCTATGGGTGGCCTCAAAGTAGTTGTAATCGATCTTGATCCACAAGGAAATGCATCAACCGCATTAGGTGTTGAACATCTTGATAATGCAGGAATTTATGAAGTGTTGATGGGTCAATCAACAATGTCACAAGTAATTCAAAAGGTTGCAGGCTTTCCATCACTTGAATGTGTTTCATCAAATACATCATTAGCACAAGCTGAAATTGAATTAGTTCCAATGGTTGCACGTGAGATGCGATTGAAGGAAGCGATTGAAGAGTTAGTTGCAGATCGCGCAGCAGTTGGTGAATCAATTGATTACATTTTTATTGATTGCCCACCATCACTTGGTTTATTAACTATCAATGCATTTACATCTGCAAAGGAAGTTTTAATTCCAATTCAATGCGAGTACTACTCACTTGAAGGTTTATCACAACTCTTAAAAACTTTTGAATTAGTTAAGAAGCGTTTGAACCCTGCGCTAAAACTTTCAACACTTGTATTAACAATGTTTAACAATACAAACCTTGCAAATGATGTTGCTAATGAAATTAGAAAACATTATCCAAATGAACTCATTGATATTCCAATCCCCCGCACTGTTCGTGTTTCAGAGGCACCAGGATTTAAACAAACTGTAATGACATACGATCCGGTATCCCCTGGCGCTGTTGCATATATGTCAGTTGCTCGCGAATTAGCAGAACGCGGAAAACCTTTTGATTCAAATGTTGTTTCAATTAATTACAAACGTGAAGGCGAGATCGCTTAATGGCACGTCGCGGTGGACTTGGTACAAACCTTGATGCATTAATTCCAACATCATTAACTGTTGGCGATAAAGAGGTTGCACAACAAAACGAGGTTGCAATTAGTGCGATCTCACCAAACCCACGCCAACCACGTACACACTTTGATCCAGTTGCACTTGAAGAGTTAATCGCTTCAATTAAAGAGATCGGCATCCTGCAACCACCTGTAGTGCGCCAAACAAAGCCTGGTAAGTATGAATTAATCATGGGAGAGCGTCGTTTCCGCGCAGCAAAAGCCGCTGGTTTAACAAGCATTCCTGTAATTATTCGTCAGACTCCAGATAATGAATTACTTCGTGAAGCGTTAATTGAAAATATTCATCGCAGTCAGCTGAATGCACTTGAAGAGGCAGCTGCATATTCGCAACTGTTAACAGATTTCAACTGCACACATGATGAGCTTGCACAAAAACTTGGTCGTTCACGTCCATTGATTTCAAACACAATTCGTTTGATGAACTTGCCAACATCTGTTCAACAAAAGGTTGCATCAGGTGTTTTATCTGCAGGTCATGCACGTGCATTATTGGGATTAAGTGATGCTGCTGCGATTGAAAAGCTAGCCGCTCGAATTGTTGCTGAAGGTTTATCTGTTCGCGCAACTGAAGAGGTAATTTCATCAGGTGCACCAAAGGGTCAATCTGCAAAGAAGCCAAAGGGTGCAAAATCAGCTAGCCCCGAATTACAAGAGATCGCCGAGCGAATTGGTGATGCGTTAGATACCCGCGTAACTATCCAAGGCAGCGCGAAAAAGGGAACGATTGTTATTGAGTTTGCAGGAGCACAAGATTTACAACGAATTACAAAGGCGCTTGAAAACTAACCTTTAAGTTCGAAACCTTTACGGTTTGCCATCTCTTGCTTGATAACCCCACCAAGTGCTTTCACACCTTCACGAATACGTTCTGGTGTTGGGTAGCAATATGACAAACGCAAAGACCATGATCCAAAACCATCTGCATAAAAAGCGGTTCCAGGAACATAAGCAACCTTTGCAACAATCGCCTTTGGCATCATCGCTGTTGTATCAATCTCAGGTGGCAAGGTAACCCATACATAAAAACCGCCGCCAGGCTTTGTCCACTTTGCAGTTGCTGGAAAATGCTCATCAAGTGATTCCAACATCGCATCGCGACGAACCTTGTATAGCTCGCAAAATGAAGCGATCTGATCGCGCCAAGGTTGATCAGCTAAATAGTTAGAGATCGTTAACTGTGTGAAGTTTGAAGGACACAAAATCGAGGATTCGCTGGCGATAACCAGTTTTTCCTTCAGTGAAGGCGGCACTAAAGCCCAGCCCACACGTAATCCAGGCGCAATTGTCTTCGAGAACGAGCCCAAATAGATCACATTCTCTGAATCTTCAGCACGCATCGCATTTGGCGATGGCTTATCAAAGCCCAACAAGCCATATGGATTATCTTCAACAACAAAGATTCCAGCTTCGCGACAGATATTTAAAATCTCTGTACGGCGAGATGCTGGCAATAAAACACCACTTGGGTTTTGGTAATTAGGAATTGTGTACAAAAACTTAATTTTGCGGCCAGCAGCACGCACAGTTTTAATCGCTTCTTGTAATGCAGAAGGAACTAAACCATTTTCATCTGTTTCAACGTGAACTACAGATGCTTCATATTGATGGAATGTTCCAAGTGCACCAACATAGGAAGGCGCTTCTGCAAGTACAACATCATTAGGATCTAAAAAGATGCGTGAAATAAGGTCTAAAGCTTGTTGTGAACCAGTTGTAACCAAAACATCATCAGGGTTAGCGCGAATACCTTCAAGCGCCATAACTTCACAAATTTGTTCGCGCAACTTTGGGTGGCCTTGACCATTTCCGTATTGCAACGCTTCCTGTCCATTGTCACGAACTAAGTTATTTACAACATCAGCCATCATTCCCATTGGAAGTGCTGAAAGATTTGGCATACCGCCTGCAAGTGAAACAATTTCAGGCCGAGAGGCAACAGCAAAGAGAGAACGAATCTCACTTGGCTTCATGTGGGCCGCTCGAGATGCAAATCTTTGTTCAAGATTTTGTGGAGCACCTGTTGAGTAGCGTTGCGTTATATCGGACATGGCGTAAGTCTCCCATACCGAAGCCATGAGATGAGCGTTATTTAGCGGCGAATGCCAGCTTTACGAAGATCTGAAATACGCAAGGTTCCGGTTTTTGCATCATCCTCGGCGGATAAGTACAACCGTTGAATAGCAATTACCAAGGCTTCAGCAATTACATCGCGAAAATCAGGACGGGAAAGTCGAGCTACATCACCAGGGTTACTGAGATACCCCAAATCGATACGCACAGTTGGAGCGGTAGTTAAGCGCAGTAAATCCCATGTTTTTGCATGAATTCTGCAGTTGGCTAAATCGGTGCGGGCACAAATTTCTCGTTGCACCAATGATGCAAATCTTTCACCAACAATGGAATGAACTCCATGTGCATCACTGCCATAAAAATATGTTGCAGCGCCATGCGCTTTCTCGTTGACATATGAATCAACATTTAAAGAGATCATTAAATCTGCGTTGCTCTTATTACTAAATTCAATTCGATCATGTTCTGAAGGATTGTTGTGTGTACCGCGAGTTAAAAACACAGATGCACCAAGTGCTAGCAAGCGACCTTCGGTACGAACTGCAACATCGTAAACAAGTTCATTATCGCCATCTGGATTTAAAACAATTACCTTATTTGCAAGTGCAGGTCCGCGACTTTGTTGTGTTGCATTTTGGCGAAGAGTAGAAGGCGCTCCCCCAGAAACAATCTTTGTTAATCGGATCAATCCAATAATTGTTGCCGGCCCACATTTTCCATCAACTGTTTCACCAACAGATTTTTGAAACTCTTTAACCGCGCTTTCTGTGCGAGGTCCATAAATTCCATCGACACGACCACAATCAAAACCCATCTCAGTTAAACGAGATTGCAATGCAGCGACATCATCACCGCGCATTAAAGGAGATTGCTGTAAATATAAAGAACGATCACCGAGCTTCCAACGCGCCTCTTCTAATGCGCGAGCGGTGACCGCATCAACAAAACCCGTGACATCTAGGCCACGGGCTTGTTGAAATGAGCGGATCTCCGACTCAGTTAAATCTGACATGAAGTTACGCTAGGAAGCTTTCAAGTTCCTTTAGTAGCGCAGGCTTTGGCTTTGCACCAACGATTGTCTTTACAACCTCACCGTTGACATACACATTCATTGTTGGAATTGATGTAATTCCATACTTGATTGCAATCGCTGACTCTTCATCTGTGTTCAGCTTTACGATCTTGATCTTTGAGCCGTACTCATCTGAAATATCCTCAAGGATTGGGCCAACCGCACGGCATGGACCACACCATTCAGCCCAAAAATCAACCAAAACAGGGGTGCTGCTCTTGAGAACCTCTGCATCAAATGTTGCTGTCGTTACCTTGCTTGTTGCCATCATGTACTCCTTGTTGTTGTGATTGTTAAAGATTACTAGTGAGCTAAAAACTTTTCTGCATCAAGAGCTGCTGCACACCCTGAACCCGCAGCTGTGATCGCCTGACGATAGGTGTGATCCACCAAATCGCCACAGGCAAAGACACCCTTTTGGCTTGTGCGGGTTGATCGACCTTCGCAGATCACATATCCCTCATCATCCAATGAAATCTGTCCAACAATTAATTCGCTACGAGGAATATGTCCGATCGCAACAAACAAACCTGTAAATGCGCGCTCTGACTCTGTTCCATCAACAGTGTTGCGAAGTTTTAACGCCTCAACCTTGTCAGCACCTAGAACATCAATTACTTCTGTGTTCCATAAGAATTCAATCTTTGGATTCGCTTTCGCGCGATCAGCCATGATCTTTGATGCACGTAGTTCATCACGACGGTGAATCAACACAACCTTTTCTGCAAAGCGAGTTAGGAATGTCGCCTCTTCTACTGCGCTATCTCCACCACCGACAACTGCAATTGTTTGTCCGCGGAAGAAGAAACCATCGCATGTTGCACACCATGAAACACCATGGCCAGATAAACGCTTTTCATTCTCTAAACCGATCTCACGGTATGCACTACCGGTAGCAAGAATGACAGCCTTTGCTTTAACTGTATTTCCCGAACCATCCTTCAAAACTTTAATATCACCAGATAGATCCATCTCAACAATGTCATCTGTAATTAATTCAGCACCAAAACGCTTTGCTTGCTTGCGCATGTTGTCCATTAAATCTGGACCCATCACACCATCGGTGAAACCAGGAAAGTTTTCAACCTCGGTTGTATTCATCAACGCACCACCGGCTGTAACAGAGCCTTCGTAGATGATTGGATCTAACTGTGCACGCGCGGCATAAATTGCAGCGGTGTATCCAGCTGGACCCGATCCAACGATTACAAGATTTCTAACATCACTCATGGTGCCCCCTAGACCCCGAAATCTATTCGTTTTCCGACGTTTTTGCTGAACGTCGGGTGATTGATGAACCAAGGTGGCGAACCATCGAGATCTCCTCGACGCCCACCGCCTTCGCTGTTAGTAAGTAGCCAAAAAATGCGATGACCATCACAAGCAACAACTCACCTGCGCGGCCAGCACGTGTCATATCTGGCGCAACCCACGAGATGTACTTTGTTAATGCATACAAAGGCAACATTGCTAGAAGTGAAGCGCTCAGCAATCGCATGTGTTGTGCCAAGAATTCAGAGATAGCTAACTTTCCAACATGCTTCTTTAACAATCCCAAGGTTACAAATAAACCAACAAGATAACTGACAGAGAATGCAACACCTAAACCAACTGTTACCCACTGATTCTTCAAGAAGTATAAGAAGAAGTAGGACATAGCAACAGCGATGATGTTAATAACAAAGATTGAAACAACTTGAGTCTTTGTATCTTCAAAGGCATTAAAGCCACGGATTAAGATCAAGTTAATTGAGAACGCCACTAAACCAAAGCTAAGTGCAGATAAAACATAACCGATGTAACGTGAATCCTCAGTTGGAATTCCAATAAAGATGCTTTGTGTAATCAGTGGACCAAACAATAAAAATGCAACAGCGCTAGGAACTGTAATAACTCCAACTAAACGGATCGCACGAACTAACTGCGCTTTAACTTCATCACGTTTTCCATCAAGTGCAAGCTTTGAAATGTGCGGCAAGATTGCGGTGATAATCGAAATTGTCACAATTGAGTACGGTAATAACATTACAAAGTAAGCGTATGTATATGGTGTGTAACCAACACCAGTTTTAATTCCCTCTTGCGCACTTCGAACTGCGGCAGAGGTCGCAACATTGACAGTTACTAAGTAGCCAAGTTGTGAAATCAACACATAGACCAAGGTCCAACCAGCTAAATTAAATGACTTACCTAAACCGCGCAGACCTAACTTTGGCTTAATCGTGATTCCAAGCCGCTTAACAACTGGTATTAAAACCAAGGCTTGAACAACAACGCTAAAGGTGGTTCCCCAACCCAAAATCTGAACCTGAGCCGAGGTAATCGAAGAGATATCGACATTGGGCGAAAAGGCTAAAAAGCCGCCAAACAAGGCGATTCCAACGAGGTTATTGGCGATCGGCGCCCACATGAGCGGCCCAAATGATCCGCGAGCATTGGCTACCTGACCCAACATTGTAAATAAACCTAAGAAGAAGATCTGTGGCAAGCAGTAACGAGTAAATGCGATTGCGATCTCTTGTTCAGTTTCAAAACCGGTTGTGAAAAATTCTGGCGCATACAGTCGAACCAATGCAGGCGCAAAGACCATTCCAAGAGTTACTAACACCAATAAAATTAAAGAGATTGTTGTAATTAACCGTGATGCAAAATCATCTCCACCATCATCATGTTCAAAGGAGCGAACAAGTTGTGGAATAAAGATTGCAGTGAGTGCTCCACCAACAAGTAAGTTGTACAAAATATTTGGCATTGTGTTTGCAACGTTGTAAGTATCTGCAAGCAATGTTGTACCAAGGACGGCAACAATTAAAATTCCACGGATAAATCCTGTGATGCGAGAGATTATTGTTCCAAGCGCCATGATTCCTGAGGCGCGGAAGAGATCATGTGATTTCACTTAGACCTCTTTCTAACTCGACGAACGCTTTGAGCAACCGCTGCCAATATATGAAGTATGGCCGCTCCAGTTGTAAACCAGGTGACTTTTGAGTCAATAACAGTTGAATTCAAATTGAGTGTTGCTTCTGGGACCACATCGTTGCCCTTGTTATCGGTTATGTATGCGGTAACCGTGGTTTGTCCCGGCGCAATCACCTCTACCTGCATCTCAAGCTGCTTCTTTGATCGTGCAGGGATAGTGACATCCTCGAAGCTATCAACGATTACACGGGAGTTAATGGGAAGCATCGCAACATCAACAGTTACATCTGAATCAAACTCATTAATAACTGTGACAGGTAACTTCACTTTTGAGGTAGTGATTTGATACTTACCGCTATTGATACGAAGTTTATGAACCATAGATTCCACCGCTGCGCGTGCGCTATACGAGTAAAACTCACGGGAATCCTTATCTAATTGCGGAGACAGCAACTTTGAAAGTTGAGCTCGCATCGCAACTAATTGTGGATCGGTAACTACCTTTGAAAGCCGGGTTAACGCCTTGCGATTATCGCTATATCCCTTGCGTAATTCATTGCTTAAACGGGATTTTCCTGTGCTCCAACCACCACTGGGTTCGCTTCTTACTGAACGACCAAGCGCTGCTTCGAGTTGAGATTTTCCATACGCAAAATAATTTTTGAGCTCACTTGGTGCAAGTCTTTTTGCAAGCGCCACATCAGGGTTTCCGTAGGCAAGTGCAACAACTTGTTGCCCGTAGGTGATTTGTCGAAGTTGTTTCAACCACGAAGCTGCGATTTCGTTGCCAATAGTTTTTGCTTCGCTAGCTAATCTGTAATCACCGGTCATAGTGATTACCTCATCAACGAGCGCTGCATCAATCACCCAGGTTGTATTAGCAACCTTGTTTGTAAAAACTAAGGAACCTAAGCGACCAGATGGTGTTAACTCTTGCGCTAAATCATCATTGCGAAACTCGCCACTAAAAGTTTGATGCGCGTATGAAGTTATTCGTACAACGCGATCTGCTGCAGTTGCCGGTGATAACGGAAGCACAACTAGAAGTGTTACAAGAAAAGCAATAAATCTTTTCATGAATCAAGCCCAGCGGTATTTGCGATCAACTTCTTTTCATCAGGGTAGGCAAGTCGATTTACAATTTCATTAAGTGGGAACCAAGAAACCTCATCAACTTCGCTTTCTTGCGCAAGCAATGTTCCACCAACTTCGGTGAATAAGAAGTGATGAACAGTTTTGTGGATTCGCTTGCCACCTGCCATAAACCAAAAATCAATCACACCTAAAGATTTTGTAATAGAAGAGGTAATACCGGTTTCCTCGGCAACCTCACGAATCGCAGCTTGTTCAGGAGTCTCGCCCTCTTCGATATGTCCTTTAGGCAAAGACCACAACACACGTTTACCTGTTGCATCCTTATGGTCGTAACGACCAATTAATAAGCCCATCGTTCCAGTTGTATCAATTACTAAACCGCCAGCACTTACCTCATCCACGCGTTTGGCATAGGGGCGCTTGGTGTGTGGGCTCTTCTGTGCAGCCGCTTGAGTCTGTGGTTGAGGACCGCGGGGTTTGCCGGAACGCTTACGCTTCCGCTTTTTCTTCGTACCTTCGCTGCCCGCACCAGGTGCAGGGATCATGAAGCAAGGGTAGTGCTTTAACCTTACTTATTGTGAGTAATGCATTAGGCGCCGCAGGAGAGTTAGCGATCCGTTCATTAATTGAACGCGCTCCGTTAGCAAGCTCCCTAGCCCAGGCTTTTAAAGCCAAGGGCTTTACCTTGGCATTGGTCGGCGGTCCTGTGCGCGATGCAATTTTAGGTCGACTTGGAAATGATTTAGATTTCACAACTAATGCACATCCGCTTGAAACAAAAAAGATATTGCAGGTGTGGGCGGAAAATGTGTGGGATACCGGAATTGAATTTGGAACTGTTGCTGGAAAACGTGGCGATACAACTGTTGAAGTAACAACTTATCGCACCGAAAGTTACGATCCAGATTCACGTAAACCAGAAGTGGAATACGGAACATCTATTCACGGAGATTTATCCCGTCGTGATTTCACCGTTAACTCGATGGCGCTAGAACTAACTGGAGATAAACCAGAGTTCATCGATCCATTTAATGGATTACAAGATTTAGCTGCAAAGGTTTTACGAACACCAGGACGTCCTGGAGATTCATTTACCGATGATCCATTGCGAATGATGCGAGCTGCACGTTTTGCAAGTCAATTAGGTTTTGATATTGCACCAGAAGTAATTACATCGATGAAGGATTTAGCACACCGCATCAGCATTATTTCAGCAGAGCGCGTTCGCGATGAATTTACAAAGATGTTGATGTCCAACAATCCACGTACCGGAATTACAATTTTAGTTGACACAGGTCTTGCAGATTTAGTCTTGCCTGAAATTCCTAAGCTGCGTCTTGAAGTCGATGAGCACCATCACCATAAAGATGTTTACGAACACTCGATTACTGTTTTGGAACAAGCGATCGCACATGAAGATCGCCTAGGTGGGCCAAGCCTTGTAATTCGTCTTGCCGCGTTATTACATGACATCGGCAAACCAAAGACCCGTGCCTTTATTGAAGGTGGCGGAGTTTCATTCCATCACCATGAAGTAGTTGGTGCGCGTCTGGCAAAGAAGCGTTTACAAGCGCTGCGCTTTGATAATGAGACCATCGATGCCGTTGAACTGTTAACAACATTGCACCTTCGCTTTCACGGTTATGGCGAAGGCGAATGGACCGATTCTGCTGTGCGCCGTTATGTGCGTGATGCAGGCGAATACATCATTCATTTACATGTTCTTACACGTGCAGATTGCACCACCCGAAATAAGGCTAAGGCAGCACGCCTATCTGCAACCTACGATTCTTTAGAGGCACGCATCGCAGTATTGATGGAACAGGAAGAGTTATCAAAGATTCGACCTGATCTAGATGGACAACAAGTGATGGAGATTCTTAATTTGAAACCTTCGCGCGAAGTAGGACAAGCGATGGATTTCTTAATGGAGTTACGTCTTGATCAAGGGGTTATTGGAGAAGAAGCGGCAAAGGATGCGCTTTTGAAATGGTGGGCTAGTAAGTAGCTTTGAACTTTGTTGAACGCAGCACAACAACTGCAACAGCTAAGTAAGCACCCGAAACAACAAGTGGAACACTTGCGGTTAACCCCGATGTTGGAAGCAACAAAGCTGCAATTAATCCTCCGCTAACAATTGCGCCATTAACAATCACATCGTAAACAGCAAATACACGACCACGGTAGTAATCATCAATCTTTGATTGAACAAGGGCATCATTTGTCACCTTTATGTTCTGCCCAAAGAAGGATGCCAGAAATGCTGTCACTGAAAGTGCAATCTCACTTTGTCCAACAGCCAAAATAATTGGCGCAGCTGCACTTGCAAACATTGCAAACTTAATCCAGCGATGACGCCCGAAACGTGCAACCCCGTATGGCGCTAAGAAAGCTCCAAGAAAAACACCAATACCAGCAACACTTAAAGCAATACCAAAACCTTGTAAACCATCTTCGGGTTTAGATGGATCATTAAAGGTATTTCGCTCTAGTAATAAGGCGGTCAAAGTTAATGCTGTTAAACCGCCGCGATGTACAGCGGTTGCAACGATGCCCCGGCCCGCATCAACATGGCGACGCAAGAAGGCAAGCCCTTCGCGCATATCTGTAAATCCTTGAGCGAATGAAGCGGCAGCTTTTTCATGTTTTTGTGGACCGATTTCATACTTGCTTAAGCGGCTAGTAAATAAGGCAGCGGCAAAGTAACCGCCAGCAGCAAGCAATATAAGTAGTGCATCAGCGTGATCTGCAAGGGCAGCACCATCTACTAAGGCACGAACACCAACGCCGATTCCGCCACCCAAAACAACAAGTACTGATCCACCAGTTACCGCAATTGCATTTGCGGTAATCAAAGATTTTGCATCAATTAATAAAGGTAAGCCTGCAGACAAGGCAGCAAGAATTAAACGATTAATTCCAAATGCAATCAAAACAACAATTGTTAACTCAACCCCTGTTGTTCCACTAAATACCAGCAACGCAACTAAAAATAAATTAATACTGCGAGCAAGGTTTGCGTAAAACAGTGCACGTTGACGTGAAACACGATCCAGAATTGTTCCAACAAATGGTCCAACAATTGAATACGGCAACAAGACAACTGCAAAACCAATTGCAGCACTTAACGCATTTGCTTGGCGTTCAGGTGAAAATAAAACAAAAGAGGCAAGGGCGCTTTGAAAAACGCCATCGGTCATCTGCCCTGTCCATCGCACAGCAAGCAGGCGAGATAGTCGGGGGTGGCGTATCAACCCAACGAAACTCATAAGAAAGAGCGTAGACCTGAAATAAGGATTATTCTTCTCCTTAATGAAATCGCAACGATCATTCATCGACTATTCACTCGATAAGCGCGCAACCCTGATGGCGCTCTTTCGTGGAGTCGTTGATGCCTGCGATGCCGATCCATATCTAATGCGCGCAGCCAAGTGGCACGGAGACAAAGTTGCACGTAACTGCCCGGTCTGTAAAAAGGAAGAGCTGGTTGAACTTCGCTACACCTTTGGCGAACAACTAGGTCAGTACTCAGGTCGTATTAAGACTCCACGAGAGTTAATTGAAATGGAGCGAGAGTTCGGAGAGTTCACCGTCTACATCGTTGAAGTCTGCAAGAACTGTTCATGGAATCACCTGTGCGCCTCATACATATTGGGAGATGGCGTTGAACGAAAAGCCCCGCGCAAGGTACGTACCTTGGAGGATGAGGATTACGCCAAGGGTTAGCATTGCCACATGGCGCGTAAATTACTGATTAGAGCAGCTGTCTTTCTAGGTGGCTTTGGATTTGTTGCAGGCTCTGTTTTGTTCGCCTTGGCTTATTTCACCGTTGATATTCCAGATCCCAACGCCTATGTAAATAGCCAATCAACAATCATTCAGTACTCAAACGGCGAAGAGATAGGTCGCGTCGGAACACAAAACCGTCAGATCGTTCCGCTTGCAAAGATTCCACTCAATGTACGTCACGCAGTACTTGCTGCAGAGGATCAAAACTTTTACTCAAACAAAGCCTTTTCAATTAAAGGCATTGCGCAGGCGGTAATCGACAACATTATTAAGTTAGGTAAAGGCCGCGGTGGTTCAACAATCACTCAGCAGTATGCAAAGACAGCCTTCTTAACTTCAGAACGTTCGATTCAACGCAAGATCAAAGAGTTAGTAATCTCTATTAAGTTAGAGAACCAACTTTCTAAAGATCAGATCTTTGAAAACTACTTAAATACTATTTACTTTGGTCGCGGCTCTTACGGTGTGATGACAGCATCACAGCAGTACTTCAACCGCAACGTTGATCAACTGACGAATTCTCAAGCAGCGGTTATCGCATCGATCTTGCGTTCACCTGGTTTATACGATCCCGTTTACCAAAAGGGAAATGCAGAACGCCTTGCAAACCGATTTGAATATGTAAAGAACAATATGATCGAAGCGGGTTGGTTGACTGAAAAAGAAGCGGCAAAGATGAAGGTTCCATCTGTTGCACCGCGTTCGACATCAGGTCAGCTCAGTGGTCCAAAGGGACACATCATTGAAGCTGTTCAAAAAGAGTTAGCAAAGCTTGGATTCACACAAGATCAACTTCTTGTTGGTGGACTTGTTATTAAGACAACCCTTGATCAAAAGGCACAACAATCTGCGGTCGATGCGGTTAATAAGTTCTATCCAGCAAAGGCACCAGCTGATCTTCGAATCGGATTGGTTGCTATTCGCCCTGGAACAGGCGAAATACTTGCACTTTACGGCGGTCGCGATTACTTAGAGCGCCAATTAAATGATGCAACGCAATCAATTGCACAAGCTGGTTCAACATTTAAACCATTCGCACTTGTTGCAGGTCTTGAACAGGGGATCCCACTGACATCAATGTGGAACGGTGATTCACCACAAACATTTGATGATGCCGGAAAGCCATACCAAGTATTTAACTATGGCAATGAGGGTTGGGGCCAAATCGATTTAATGTTTGCAACGAAGCACTCTGTAAACACAATCTTCGTTCCACTTGGAATCAAGGTTGGACCAGACAAAGTTGTAGATGTTGCGCGACGCGCAGGAATTCCTGAAAGCGTTGCGATGATGCCAACACCTTCAGTTGTACTTGGAACTTCAAGCCCGCATGTCATCGATGTTGCAAACGCATATGCAACCTTTGCTGCACAAGGTATTAAGTCAAAGCCATACCTTGTTACACAGGTTCTAGGTAGCAACAAGGGTGTGCTGTATGAAGCAACCCCTGAAACACAGGAAGTATTTAATAAAGATGTAATGGCTGATTTAACCTTTGCATTAAAGGGAACAATCACAGGTGGTACCGGTGCAGCAGCACTTGCACTCGGTCGACCAGCTGCCGGTAAAACCGGAACATCTCAATCAAACGCTTCTGCATGGTTTAGTGCATACACACCACAGATTGCAGCCTCTGTTGCCTTCTTCCGTGACAATGCAACTCAATCTCTCAACGGTATTGGTGGAATGACCTCTGTAACCGGTGGATCCTTCCCTGCACGAATCTGGACTCAGTTTATGAAGGGTGCACTTAAGGGAGAGCCTGTAATGGAGTTCCCAGCACCTGCAAATATCGGTGGGCTAGATCCAGTTGTTATGACATCTGGTGGAAAGCAAAAGCCGAAACCCTAATGAAGGTTAGAACGCTAGTTGTTCTTGCACTCTTTGCATCACTGATCTCCTTTGCCAAGTTCAACCACTGCGAAAACAGCGGCTGGGCAACGCCAGATCAATATATTCACGCCTGTTATAGCGATCTGCCAGCGCTTTTTGGAACTCGCGGTTTAGATACCAACACTTGGCCATATGCAAGCAATGACAACAGCGTTGAGTATCCAGTTGTAACTGGAATGGTTATGTATGCAACAAGTTTTGTAGCTAACTCCCCTGTTTCATACTTTAATCTCAATATTTTCTTTCTAGTTTTATTGTTTCTAGCAACAGTGCTTGTTGTTCGAAGGATTCGTCCTGAGTTTGCATACTTAGTTCCAGTCGCACCAGCGATGATCGCATCCTTGTATATCAATTGGGATTTATGGGCGATTGCAACCATGATGCTTGCGATCTATTGGTTTGATCGAAAGCAATATACAAACAGCGCATTACTGATGGCGCTTTCAATTTCGACAAAGTTTTTACCAATCTTCTTATTAATTCCAATCGCATTTATTCTGTGGCGCGACAACAAGGTTAAAGAAGCAATCAAATATCTGGCGATCGTTGCCGCAACATGGATTGCGATCAACGCACCATTTGCACTGACAACACCAACTGGTTGGTGGCGCTTCTACAAACTAAATCTTGAACGCGGTGCTGACTGGGGATCACTGTGGTTAGCGTTGCAACAACTTGGCGTTAACTTCACAAACCTTAATTACCTATCGATTCTGCTTTTACTTATCGCGCTCACATCAATTGCAATCTTGTTATTTGAATTGAAGTACACACCAACTCTTGCATCAGTTTCATTCTTTGTCCTTGCATCTGTCATGCTGGCGAGCAAGGTGTATTCACCGCAATATGTTTTGTGGTTAACGCCGCTTGCGGTAATTGCGCTGATAAATAAAAAAGATCTGCACGCATTTTGGGTATGGCAAGCAACTGAAATCATTTATCACGTAGCGATCTGGCAACACATCGCATTGGTTACCGATGCCAAGTTCGGCCTCGCCTCGACCCCATTTGCCATCCTGACCCTGGTCCGAATCGGGGGCACGATCTATCTGATGGCGGTCCTGGCCCGCAGGGCGCTGCAGGCTCGAAATACGCATAGCAAGCTGCTGGATTTACTGTTTGAGGGCACTAAGGCTTACCCTTAGCCCTCCGAAAGACCTAGTTTTTCGGAGAATTTAACCCTCCTGTCACGGAAATACCGTGGCCGTCTTAGTCCAGAGGAGGTCGGGTTAACACATGCGTCATTATGAACTTATGGTCATTCTTGATCCAGAACTAGAAGAACGCACAGTCACACCAAGCCTAGAAACATACTTGAAGATCATTAAAGACTCAGGTGGAACAGTCAACAAGCTCGACTTGTGGGGCCGTCGCCGTATGTCTTTTGAAATTCAGAAAAAAGGCGATGGTATCTACGCAGTTATCGATATGAACTGTGAACCAGCAGCGATTAAGGAATTAGATCGCCAGCTTAATTTGAACGAATCAGTGTTACGCACAAAGGCGATGCGTCTAGACGCATAATCTTTTTGCATGCACGAAAATGCAAGGACTCCACGAGTAGAGATGAGGAAATAAAATGGCAGCAGGCGATACAACAATCACGATGATCGGCAACTTAGTTGACGATCCAGAGCTACGTTTCACACCATCAGGTGCGGCCGTTGCAAAGTTTCGTGTTGCATCAACACCACGCTATTTAGATAAGCAAACTAATGAATGGAAAGATGGCGAGAGCCTTTTCCTTCAGTGTCAGATTTGGCGTCAAGCAGCTGAGAATGTTGCAGAGTCACTGACAAAGGGAATGCGAGTCATCCTTTCGGGTCGTCTTAAGCAGCGTTCATATGAAACTAAAGAGGGCGAAAAGCGCACCGTCTTTGAGGTAGAAGTAGATGAAGTTGGTCCATCACTACGCAATGCAACAGCGAAGGTCACAAAGGCCCAGCGTGCAGGCGGAACTGGCGGATACTCTGCACCAGCTGCAGCGGATTCATTTAACGAAGACCCATGGGCAGCAGCATCATCCTCTGCGCCAGCAGGTGGTGGATGGGGAACATCCACAACTGACGAGCCACCGTTCTAAAACCAATTAATCAACCGTCCATCCATTCCTAATTTAAGTTAAAGGTTTTTAACAAGAAATTAGGGCCCGAAAAGGAGCACCATAATGGGAGCAAGAAATAACAAGGCTCTACGCGAGCCTAAGAATAAGAATGCAAAAGCTGCAGCCTTAAACAAGAAGTTTAAGAAGAAGCCTTGCAGCTTCTGCCAGCAGAAGGTCACATTTATCGATTACAAAGATATTGCGACACTTCGCAAGTACATTTCAGATCGCGGCAAGATCCGCGCTCGCCGCGTTACAGGTGCATGCACACAGCACCAGCGTTCAATCGCAACAGCGGTAAAGAACAGCCGTGAAGTAGCACTACTTCCTTACACATCATCAGCACGATAAGGGGATCTGACTATGAAACTAATCCTTACCCGTGAAGTTGCAGGCCTAGGCGCTGCAGGAGATGTTGTAACTGTTAAAGATGGATTCGCCCGTAACTTCTTGATGCCACGTGGAAATGCAATCGCATGGTCACAAGGCGGAGAAAAGCAGATCGAAAGCATTCGTCGCGCGCGTTCAGCACGCGAAGTTCGCGATATCGATCACGCGAAGGAGATCAAGGCAAAGCTTGAAGGCGCATCAGTAGTTGCTAAGGCAAAGGTTGGCGCTAAGGGCGCACTCTTTGGTTCAGTAACTGACAAAGATGTTGCACAGGCAATCAAGGCAGCAACTGGTCTAGATATCGATCGTCACTCGATCGCTACTAAGGGCCACATTAAGAAGCTTGGTAACCACGATGTAAAGATCTCTTTAGGTCACAACGTGATTGCAAAGCTTTCAGTGAGCGTTGTAGCTGACAAGTAATCTCAAATTAAGAAGGCCCGTCACTTATGTGGCGGGCTTTTTTATTTCTTAATGATTTAAAGCCACTTAGCTTTCTTGAACTTTCGATAAAGGAA
>ERZ1034363.432-NODE-432-length-29297-cov-11.771150_pt1 | contig 29297 bp, 26 predicted proteins | sample MGYA00520616_ERZ1034363 | MGnify/ENA primary metagenome ERZ1034363 (study PRJEB33736, sample SAMEA104284506) | Azolla filiculoides | biome: Urban; feature: Water surface; material: Ditch water | place: Netherlands | collected 2015-10-28 | depth 0-0.1 m ... | reverse complement strand
GCTCAAAAATATTTATCAAAAAACAAATTCATTCAAGACTATTTTGCTTTAAGGAAAAGTAAAAAATCGTTATCCGAATTGACAGAAATTCTAAAATCGGATGCGTATTATCCTATCAAACAATATATTGTCTATCAAACACAAAATATTCCTTTTGAAGAGCGAAAAGTTATTTTAGAAACCGCTTTAGCAACAAATGATATTTTAGTAAGAAGAGCCGTTGCAGAATCCACACCAGTTATTCCAGAAGTTTTTAAATCGCAATATGAAACGTTGTTGGATGATAGTTCGTATCAAACAAAAGAAATTGCGTTGATTAATTTGTGTACAAATTTTCCTGAAGACAGAGAAAAATATTTATTTCAAACTAGATATTTAAAAGGAAATAACGATAAAAGTTTACGAATTACGTGGCTAAAGTTAGCTTATGAAACGCCAGCGCTTGAAACTCAAAGGTTAGATTTTTATTTAGAATTGTTACATTACGCATCGTCTCAATATGAAAGTTCTGTTAGGCAAAATGCATTGGAATTACTTCTTTCAATAGATTTCATGAACGAAAAAGTAATTACACAATTGTTTTTAGCAACAAACCATCACAAGTGGCAGTTTACACTTTTTGCAAGAACAAAAATCCGTGAATTACTTAAAAACACTGAATATAGAGCTAAAGTGGAACAATTGGCATCGACATCAGATGAAAACATGAAAGCTTTGTATTTAAAGTTTTTGAATGAGAAATAAAAAAATCCCGAGCTACAACTCGGGATTTTTATTAAAATACTCTTTTCAATTCTTCTTTCAAATAACTAATTGCAATAGTACTTGGTGCTTCGGTTTCTGTTAGTTCTAACATAATGGCTTCTCTTAGTTTGTCAGCATCGGCAACATCTTCTCGAAGTGCATTTTTACGAATTAATTGTACCGTACTGTTTTTTGCTTTTAATACGATATCCCAAGTTTCAGCCGTTAAATAAATTTGTTGGGTTAAATTATGCTCAAATTCTGTTTGAATGTGGTGTGATAATATTGTTGCATAATCATCTTTACTTTTGCTAGTAGGTGCCACACGAAGCAATAATTGTGTTGGATTAATGCGCTCTAAAAATAACACCATACGTTCATAGGCTTGCAAACGAATCGGTAAGGCTTGTTTTTGATTTTCTCTTAGTAATTCAAATTTGCGTTTGCTTTCTTCGCTGTTGTAAAATTTTTGCATCATTACAAAAGCTACACCACCTGTAATTAAAGCAGGTAGGGTATAAGCAGCAATTTCTAATAATTTATCTTCGATTGTCATTTTTAATAGTTTTAAATATGTCGCAAATTAAGATTAAAATTATTAAAATTCAAATAGGGTTAGGAACACAGATTTGAGAAATTAAAGAAATGTTTATAATCAAATCTTAAATTCAAAAATGAGTTACTCAATTTTTCTATGTTATCTATGTTAAGTAAAACGCCTAAAATCAACAAAAAGTAAATCTATTGTCTCTATGTGTTTAAATATTTCTCTCACTTTAAGCACAAAATAAAAACTTGTAAAAACACTTACCAAAGTGTATTTTTGTAAATTAGTTAAAAGTTATCGAATCCTATGAATGAAATGCAACGCTATATCAGCCAATTAAACGAAGCACAGCAAGCACCTGTTTTGCAGAAAGACGGTCCCATGATTGTAATAGCGGGCGCCGGTTCTGGTAAAACACGTGTGTTAACTGTTCGTATTGCTAACTTGATGAGTCAAGGTGTAGATGCATTTAATATTTTGGCCTTAACTTTTACCAACAAAGCTGCACGTGAAATGAAAAAGCGTATTGCGGATATCGTAGGAAACAATGAAGCTAAAAACCTTTGGATGGGAACTTTTCACTCGGTTTTTGCAAAGATTTTACGAAGTGAGGCTGATAAATTAGGATATCCTTCAAATTTCACGATTTATGATACACAAGATTCTGTACGTTTGATAGGTGCTATTATCAAAGAGATGCAGTTGGACAAAGATATTTATAAACCGAAGCAAATTTTAGGGAGAATTTCATCGTATAAAAACTCATTAATTACGGTAAAAGCCTATTTCAATAATCCCGAATTGCAAGAAGCCGATGCTATGAGTAAAAAGCCTCGCATGGGTGAAATTTATCAGCAATATGTAGAGCGTTGTTTTAAATCGGGTGCGATGGATTTTGATGATTTGTTATTGAAAACCAATGAATTATTGAATCTTTTTCCAGATGTATTAGCAAAATATCAAGACAGATTTCGATACATTTTAGTAGATGAGTACCAAGATACGAATCATTCGCAGTATTTGATTGTTCGTGCCTTGTCGGATAGATTTCAAAATATTTGTGTGGTGGGTGATGATGCGCAGAGTATTTATGCCTTCCGAGGTGCGAATATCAACAACATTTTAAATTTCCAGAAAGATTACGAAAACGTACAATTGTATCGTTTGGAGCAAAATTATCGCTCTTCTAAAAATATTGTAGAAGCGGCGAATAACGTAATCGATAAGAATAAAACCAAGTTAGATAAAATCGTTTGGACATCCAATGATGATGGACCAAAAATTAAAGTCCACCGTAGTTTAACGGATAGTGAAGAAGGTCGTTTTGTAGCAGCAACTATTTTCGAACAAAAGATGCAAAACCAGATGTTAAATGGACAATTTGCGATTTTGTATCGAACGAATGCGCAATCTCGTGCTATGGAAGATGCGTTGCGTAAACGCGATATTCCGTACCGTATTTATGGAGGTTTGTCATTCTATCAACGCAAGGAAATTAAAGATGTTTTGGCGTATTTGCGTTTGGTGATTAATCCAAAAGATGAAGAAGCGTTAGTGCGTGTGATTAATTATCCAGCACGAGGAATTGGTGACACAACAGTTGAAAAATTAACAGTTGCAGCCAATCATTACAAGCGTTCTATTTTTGAAGTAATGGAACATATCGATAAGATTGATTTGAAACTAAATACGGGAACGAAAACTAAAATTCATGATTTTGTTACGATGATTAAGAGTTTTCAAGTTATCAATGAAAATCAAGATGCGTTTTTCTTAACCGATCATGTTACGAAGAAAACTGGATTAGTTCAAGAACTTAAAAAAGATGGCACTCCAGAAGGAATTGCGAAGATTGAAAATATAGAAGAATTACTAAACGGTATCAAAGATTTCACCGAAGGACAAAAAGAAATTGACGGAGCAAGAGGAGCGTTAGCTGAATTCCTAGAAGACGTTGCTTTAGCCACCGATTTAGACAAAGATACAGGTGATGATGATAGAGTAGCACTAATGACGATTCACTTGGCCAAAGGATTAGAATTTCCGCATGTGTTTATTGTAGGATTAGAAGAAGATTTGTTTCCAAGTGCGATGAGTTTGAACACGCGAAGCGAATTAGAAGAAGAGCGTCGTTTGTTCTACGTGGCTTTAACTCGTGCCGAGCATCAAGCGTATTTGACATATGCACAATCGCGTTACCGTTGGGGAAAATTAGTAGATAGCGAGCCTTCTCGTTTTATTGAAGAAATTGATGATCAATATTTAGAATATTTGAATCCTGTGGATTCGGGTTATCGTTACAAACCGGTTATGGATATTGATGTTTTTGGCGATATTGATAAATCGAAACTACGCTTAGCAAAACCAACCGCAGGAACACCTCCAAAATATTTAACACAAGATCAACCGAGTCCAACCGCCAACATCAGGAGATTAAAGCCAGTATCTAATACTAGTGGAGGATCTAATGCAGTGGATGCGAATTTAAATGTTGGCAATATTATTATGCACGAACGTTTTGGAAAAGGACAAATCGTAAACATTGAAGGAATAGGAGCAGACAAAAAAGCAGAAATTCGTTTTGATGTGGGTGGATTGAAGAAGTTGTTGTTGCGATTTGCGAAGTTGGAGGTGATTGGATAAATAGAATAAATAAAAAGTTATGATTGGATTAGATGGGATTGGTGTATTTTTAGCATTATCTTTATTCTTTATTATATTTGTTCCAATAATTACATTAATTCTTTTAAGTCATTTAAATTTATTTGATAGTTTTAAAAAAATAATTAAAATAATAATAAGTGGAATCGTGTTTTTATTGATTTCAATTTTAGTATTAATAATTATCAGAAATTTTCAATTTAGTTGTTTTAAATATTTATTAATTTATTCTATTGCTTTATCATTAATAGTTTTATTGCTTAATATTAAGTCTAGAAAATAAATATAATATCTTTTTATAAAATTATAAAAATGTCAGAATTCATAAAAATATACGAAGACAAACCCAGTGAAGCTGCTATAAAGAAAGTAGTTGAAGTATTGAAAGATGGTGGATTAGTTATTTATCCTACCGATACCGTTTATGGTTTAGGTTGTGATATTACCAATTCTCGTGCGCTTGAAAAATTGGCTAAAATCAAAGGAATTAAGTTGGAAAAAGCGAATTTTTCTTTCGTTTGCTCGAGTTTGAGTAATCTTTCGGATTATGTGAAGCAAATTGATACTTCGACATTTAAAATCTTAAAACGCGCTTTGCCTGGACCTTATACGTTCATTTTACCAGGAAATAACGATTTACCAAAAGAATTTAGAAAGAAAAAAACAGTAGGGATTCGTGTTCCTGCGAATAATATAGTTTTGCAAATTGTAGAGCTACTCGGTAATCCTATTGTTTCTACCTCAATACATGATGAAGATGATGTAATTGAGTATTCTACAGATCCAGAGTTAATCTTTGAAAAATGGCATAATAAAGTTGATTTGATTATTGATGGTGGTTATGGAGATAATATAGCTTCAACGATTATAGATTTAACGGGTTATGAGCCCGAAGTTATTCGTGAAGGAAAAGGAAGTTTGGATATTATATAAATTCATTCACTATTAAATTTAGTTCATTCACTATTATTTTTTTAGAATATTGAAGCGTAATTGTGATTTTTGAAATGAATTTTAAATCAATCTTAAATGTCATTACTTAAAAAGTTTCTAGTCTTAACAGCTCTTCCGTTCGTTATAATTTTAAGTGTTTTTATTTTTTCAAAAAATGCAACAAACGAAGTTAAAGATGTCTTTGTAACTATTTTTTCACTTGGCTTTTTTGTAATTATTTCCTTTAACTCCGTTTATGTTTCTGATTTTTTTAAAAAACAGAACTATAAATTATTTTCGAAATTATTTTTATCATGTTTAACCACTTTAGTTAGCATTTCCATTTTTTCATTTGCTTTAAACATTATTTTACGGGATTCAAATTTTAGATTGGCAACTATTTTTTCGCAGGCAATTCTTGGGATTTGTATTTTTCTTTTAGAATATTTGGTTTTGTATGTTTTAGAAAAAAAAGATAGTTCAATTCTAAAGTTTGAAGATAGAAAGCATCATTATTTTTGGCTAGTTTTATCAGTTATCCTTATAGAATTCGCATTGTATTCATTGATTATTTATAGAGATATTAATAATTTATATGAATTTATTCTATTAAATAAGTTCTTAATCATCTATATGATTTTAGTGCCAGTTTTTTCATTTTTATTCATTCGATTGTTTATTTATTTTAAGTTTAATACAATATCTAACATTTTATTAAGTTCTTTTTGTTCTGTAGTAATTTCTTTTTTTAGTGTTGTAATTTTAGTTTTGAAAGAGTTTAAATTTAATGAAAATCCAGGTGTATATTTAATAATTTACCTTATTGGGCTATTCTCATCACTTTCAATTTATGCGTTTTTATATTACAGAAATCAAATGAGTGAAAAGAAGTTATTAAAACTTCAAAATATTCAGAAAGACGCACAATATCTCGAACTTAAAAGCCAAATTAATCCTCATTTTCTGTTTAATAATTTGAATACTTTGATTTCGTTTATAGAAATTAATCCAACAAAAGCCATTGATTTCGGTCATAATTTAGCTAATGTTTACAGACATTATTTAAAAAAGCAAGAAGAAGATTTTGTTTCGCTTAAAGATGAATTATTATTTATAAAAGAATACTTAGAAATTTATAAAGCAAAGTTTGAAAATGGATTTAATTTTTCAATTTCTGATGAATTTAGAGAAAATCAATATGTGTTATCATCGGCAATTCAAGAGTTGATAGATAATATTTTCAAGCATAATAATTTAGATGAAGATAATCCAATTGAGATTAAAATTTATACGAAAAATGATTATTTGGTGATTTATAATTCAGTTAACTCAAAAAATAGAACGGATTCAACTAATTTTGGTTTAGTTAATATTAATAAGCGATATGAAATTCTAACCAATTCGTCAATTGTTATTATCAATGACAAAAATAGTTTTAGTGTTCAATTGCTAATTTTAAATTTAGAATGACAGCTGTAATAATAGAAGATGAAATTCCTGCAGGAATTAGATTAGAGCGACTTTTGAATCAATATGACTTTGAAGTTTTGGTTATTTTGAATTCTGTAAAAAAGGCAACTATTTGGTTGAAAGAAAACAAACATCCAGATATTGTTTTCATGGATATTAAATTACGTGATGGAAATTGTTTTGAAATTTTGAATAAAGTTAAAATTGATTCTAAAATTGTTTTTACCACCGCTTTTGATGAATATGCGTTAAATGCGTTCAGCTATAATTCAATAGATTATCTTTTAAAGCCAATAGATGAAAATAAACTAAATCGTTTATTAGAAAAGATTGAAACTTTAAAATCAGGTTTTTATAATGAAATTAATTGGCCAAATTTTAAAGATTCTACTTTTGTTAATTCTTATTTGATAGCTTCAGGAACACATTTGAAAAAAATCCAAGTTAAAGATATTATATATTTTTTTAGCGAAAACAATTCAACGTTCATTTTTACAAAGGAAAATAGACAGTTTTTGATTCCAAAATCATTAGATAAAATTGAAGAAGAAGTTGATAAGATTCAATTTTTTAGAATTAATAGGAAATATATTATCAATAAAGATTATATCCACACAGTTAAAAATAATTTAAGAATAGAATTGTCGTTAAAGAATGCTGAATTGTTTTACTATGAAGTTAGTATTTCAAAATCTAAAGCATTTGTTCGTTGGTTTTCAATTTGATATGTAATTTTATAGTTATCTTTTATCAGTACAATATCAAGAGAAAGCAGGTCATAAGACCTGCTTTTTTTATTTCTTTAGATATTTTTTATATCCCAAAAATCCTATAAACCCTAGTAAAGCAAACGGCCAAAGTACCACAATAAACGAAAGAATGTTTTCGAGCATAAACCAACCTGTTTTTAGGCTATCCAATATTTGTAATCCAATATTTGGTCGGTAAGCATTAATACTTTTTTCATTAGCTATCATTTCTTGTTTAATGCTTTCGTCTTGGTAGATATTTAAGGTTAAAGTGCTATAATTCACTTGATCTTTTAACGATAGATTTTGCAGTTTGGTAGCGTCATTTTCTTCTCTTTTAGTCGCTAGATTTTCTTCCGCGTTTATGATTTGGTTTAGTTTTTTTCCTTTGTTGTCAATTGCTTTTTCGATTCTTTTTTCGGAGGTATTGCTTCTTTTTTGCGCCATTTCATTGGCTAACATTTGTAAAGAAACATCATCTGCTTTGATAATACGATAATCTAAAAAGTTAATTTGCTTAGCAATGGTTTTAATCACCGTATCCATTTTGGTATTAGGAACGCGTATTGTAATGTTATTGTCTACTTTGTATTTTGTGGTAACTAGAGTGCTGTCTTGGCTTACCTTGGTTTTGTCTTCATCATAAATGTTGCTTTGTAGATTGGTATAAGTAACAAAGCCGCCAAATTTTGAGGTTGCTTCTTCAATGGCATAAGTAGATTTGGCTACATTTTTAACTTTGAATTTTACATCTGCGGTTCGGACAAATTTTCGGTCACTATTTTTGTTTTCTACTGCGGCTGAAGAAGAAATTACACTAGTACTGTCGGTAGTAGTTTCGGCAGCATAATCAGCACTTGCCTCTGTTCTTTCAGAAGCTTCTTTGCAAGAAAAGACTAAGCCAATAGCTAGCAAAGTCAAAACGGTTTTGGTGTTTTTGTTCATAAAAATTCATTTTTAAAGTTATAGATTAATTAATTTGATTTAATAATTTGTAAATGAGTAATTTTTTAATCAATAACAATATGAATTTTTAAAGTGGTTGGACTTATTTCAGATAGAATAAAAATCGTGCCAAATTTTAACAATTGTAATCATTTTCAACAACTATTTTTTTATTGTACTTTTGGAGCGTAAATTTTCCAATTTGAGAACAGTAATTACAAAAGATATTTCCCAGTTTTCCAATTTTAAAAACCAACTTTTACATTGGTCAAACCAACACAGAGAGGTTGTTTTTTTAGATTCAAATGCTTATCATCAAAAGTATTCGAGTTATGATGTTGTTTTGGCTGTTGAAGCTTTCACTTCTATTAAAACCGATGTTAAAAATGCATTTCAGGATTTGTATCAATATCAAAGTCAAATGAAAGATTGGTTATTTGGTTATTTATCTTACGATTTAAAAAATGATGCCGAAAATTTACAATCCAATAATTATGATGGATTAGCATTTCCTGATTTGTTTTTCTTTCAACCTAAAAAGTTGTTTTTAATTAAAGAAAATCAAGTTGAAATGCAGTATTTGCGAATGTGTGATGATGAAATAGAATCTGATTTCGAAGAAATCCTCTCATTGACTTCCAACTTCCAGCTTCCAACTTCCATCACAATAGAACAACGCATCTCAAAAGAAAATTATTTATCCAAAGTTTCCAAAATGCTAGAACACATTCATCGTGGCAACATTTATGAAGCTAATTTCTGTATGGAATTTTTTGCCGAAAATGCTCATATCGAACCTTTGGAAATCTATCAAAAATTGAATGCCATTTCCGAGCCACCTTTCGCGGTGTATTTTAAGAATGACCATCACTATTTGCTTTCAGCTTCACCTGAACGTTATTTGCGTAAGGAAGGCAACAAAGTAATTTCTCAGCCTATAAAAGGAACTTCGAAAAGAAGTGAAGTTACAATTATAGACGAACAACTCAAAATTGATTTAGCTCAAAACGAAAAAGAGAGTTCGGAAAACATTATGATTGTTGATTTGGTTCGTAATGATTTAGCGCACACAGCTACAAAAGGAAGTGTTCAAGTGGAAGAATTGTGCCAGATTTATACCTTTAAGCAAGTGCATCAAATGATTTCGACAATCGTTTCCGAAGTAGAAAATACCACTTCACCAATTGAAATTCTGAGAAGTACTTTTCCAATGGGCAGTATGACAGGCGCACCAAAGATTTCGGCAATGCAAATTATTGAAGCATTAGAAGAAACCAAGAGAGGATTATACAGTGGGGCAGTGGGCTATTTTACTCCAATTGGCGATTTTGATTTTAATGTGGTCATTCGAAGTATTTTATATAATTCTAAAAATCAGTATTTATCTTTTTCTGTTGGAAGTGCTATTACTTCTCAAGCCGTTCCTGAGAATGAGTATGAAGAATGTCTGTTGAAAGCAAAAGCGATGTTTGAAGTGCTGCAATCCAAATAATTCCTTATTTTTGGTCATGCTTACAAAATTCCAAAACCATATCGAACAAAATTTTCCTCAACTGAAATGCAAAAAATTGCTTTTGGGGGTTAGTGGTGGCATTGATAGTATGGTTTTGATGCATTTGTTTCAGCAATTGCTTTATGATATTTCCATTGCACATTGTAATTTTCAATTGCGTGGAAATGAGAGTGATGGAGATGAAATGTTGGTTAAAGAAATATGCCAAGACGGATATATTCCTTATTTTATTACGTCATTTGATACTGAAAAATATTCCAGAGATAACAAGCTGTCTATTCAATTAGCAGCTCGAAAGTTGCGTTACGATTGGTTTCAAGAACTTTTAGCTGAAAACCAATTGGATTATTTGATTACCGCTCATCATTTGGATGACAATGTCGAAACATTTTTAATCAATTTCATCAGAGGAACTGGTTTAGAAGGTTTGACGGGAATTCCATCTCAAAATGGAAACATTATTCGTCCGTTGTTGCCTTTTTCTCGTTTGGAAATTGAGAATTATGCGTTAGAAAATAAAATTCAATGGCGAGAAGATTCGAGTAATGCTTCGGATAAATATTTCCGAAATAAACTGCGTCACAACATTGTTCCCATTTTAAAAGAATTAAATACGGGATTTTTAGATTCGTTTCAAAACACCTTAAATTATTTGCAACAAGCAGAATCTTTGGTTAACGATGCTTCTAAATTGGTTTATGAAAAAGTTGTAGTTGAGAAAGAGAATCAATTAGAAATTCATTTGAAACCATTACTTGAATACCAAAATTATAAAGCGTATTTGTTTCAATGGCTGAAAGAATACGGATTTTCGGCTTGGAATGATGTTTATGATTTAGTTCAAGCGCAATCAGGCAAACAAGTATTTTCTGAAACACATGTTTTATTAAAAGATAGAACAATATTGCTGCTTTATCCAAAAAATAAGTATGATGCGCAAACAGTTTATAAAATTGAAAAAGAGCAGTCTAATCTTAATTTTCCCTTAAACCTCGTTTTTTCAAAAGCTATTAACATTTCTTTAAATGGAAATCATACTATATTTGTTGATGCAGATAAAGTTCAATTTCCTTTAGAATTACGTAAATGGCAAGAAGGCGATTATTTTTATCCTGTAGGAATGAACGGAAAAAAGAAGCTGAGCAAGTATTTTAAAGATGAAAAATATTCACTTTTAGATAAAGAAAATCAGTGGTTATTATGTTCAAATGACCAAATTGTTTGGGTGATTGGAAAAAGAGCTGACAATCGCTATATTGCACACGAAACAACACAACAGCTATTAAAAATAGAATTAAAATAATGAAAAAACTAACCTACATTTTATTATTACTTACCTTTTTTGCACAAGGTCAAATATTAAATCCAGTCAAATGGAAAACCAAGTCAGTACAGAAGTCTGAAACAGAATTTGAATTGATAATGGAAGCTACTATTGAAAATGAGTGGCATATGTATTCGCAATTTACACCTGAAGGAGGAGCGCTTCCAACAGTTTTTGATTTTAAAAATGCAAAAGGAAATTATACTTTAGTTGGAAAAACCAAGGAGAGTCAGTATAAAAAAGTTTTTAATGATATTTTTGAAGTAGATGAATATTATTTTGCTAAAACAGCTCAATTCAAACAAACAATTAAAGTTACAAATACTAAATTGAAAGAAATAAAAGTATATGTTGAATATCAAGCTTGTAAAGAGCAATGTATTCAACAAGATGCTACATTTACGTTTCAATTACCTGAAATTAAGGTAGAAGATGTAGAAACTGTATTGCCAGTTGTATCAGATACAAATAATATTGATAATTCAGTTATTTCAGATTCAACAAAACAAGATATTAAAATTACTAAAGAAACTGAAAGTATTAATGATCCAAAAGAAATAATCGAGATAAGCTTATGGTTATTGTTTTTTGGGACTTTATTTGCTGGTATTTTAGTAACATTTACACCATGTGTTTTTCCAATGATTCCAATGACAGTTAGTTTTTTCTTAAAACAAAGTGCTAGTGGAGATAAAAAGAAAGGACGATTAAACGCTTTAATGTATGGTTTTTTTATAGTTTTAATTTATGTTTTGATTTCGTTACCATTTCATTTATTTGAAAAACTAAGCCCAACAATCTTCTATGAAATTTCAACAAATCCTTATTTGAATATTTTCTTCTTTATAATATTCGTTGTTTTTGCTATTTCTTTCTTAGGTGCTTTTGAAATTACAATGCCGTCAAAACTTGCCAATAAAGTTGATAATGCTTCAAATAAAGGCGGATTTACAGGTGTTTTCTTCATGGCTTTAACCTTAATAATTGTTTCTTTTTCATGTACTGGTCCTGCATTAGGCGGTGTTATAGGTAGTGTATTATCAACAGACGGAGGAGCAACTTATTTAACAATAGCAATGTTTGGTTTTGGATTAGGTCTTGCGTTTCCGTTCATGATATTTGCTTTATTCCCAAGTATGATGGGGAATTTACCAAAATCTGGCGGGTGGTTAAATACAGTTAAAGTTGTTTTTGGATTTATTGAATTAGCTCTTGCATTCAAATTCTTGTCGATGGCAGATTTGGTTATGGATTGGCATTTATTAGAAAGAGAAACTTTTATAGCAATTTGGATTGGAATTTTCGCTACAATGGCACTATATTTATTTGGAAAGATCACAATGCCTCATGATAGTCCATTACAACATATTTCTGTTGGAAGATTATTGTTAGGTATATTATCGCTAACATTTTCAATATATTTAATTCCAGGATTATGGGGAGCTCCTTTAAATATTATAAGCGGGTTTCCGCCGCCAATGAGTTATAGTGAAAGTCCAAATGGAGTAGGGTATAAAAACGAATTTTCTAACAATAATTCTACCGAGGGTGATGAATTACCGGAAGATGCATATTATGGACCTCATAAGATTGTTTCTTTTCATGATTATGACAAAGGTTTAGCTTATGCAAAAAAAGTTAATAAACCTGTTTTAATTGATTTTACAGGGAAAACTTGTGTTAATTGTAGAAGAATGGAAGAAAAAGTTTGGTCCCAAGAGCAAATTTTATCGATTTTAAAGAATGAAGTAGTATTAATTTCATTATACGTTGATGATAGAACCGAATTACCTAAAGAAAAAGTTTACACAAATAAGAGTGAAAAGTTGATTGATACTTATGGTGAAAAATGGAGCGATTTATCAATTAATAAATATGAAGCTAACATTCAGCCATATTATGTTTTAATGGCTCATGATGAATCTAATTTAAATAAACCTGTTGGTTACACACCAGATGCTGATGAGTATATGAATTGGTTACGAGATGGTATTTCAAAATTCAAAAAATAAATTAAATCCCGAGTAATCGGGATTTTTTATTTCAAAAACTTTTCTATATTTGCAACGATATAAGCCATTTAAAAAATTATAAGCCATGTTAGTAAAAGTATTCGGAAGCGCCGTTTTTGGTGTAGAAGCCACCACCATTACTGTAGAAGTAAATATCGATAAAGGAATTGGCTACCACTTGGTAGGTTTACCAGATTCTGCAATAAAAGAAAGTAGTTATCGCATTGCTGCTGCTCTTAAAAATAACAATTATCAATTTCCGGGAAAAAAAATCACTGTAAATATGGCACCTGCCGATTTACGAAAAGAAGGTTCTGCTTATGACTTAACGTTAGCAGTTGGTATTCTAGCAGCCTCATCTCAAATCAAATCAGAAGAAATTCACAACTATGTCATCATGGGCGAATTGTCTCTTGATGGTGGATTGCAACCTATAAAAGGAGCTTTGTCTATTGCTATTAAAGCCAAAGAAGAAGGTTTTAAAGGATTGATTTTACCATTTCAAAATGTGAAAGAAGCAGCTATAGTAGAAGGACTCGATGTATATGGTGTTGAAAATGTGTTACAAGTCATTAATTTTTTTGAAGGGAAACATGATTTGATGCCTACTACAATTGATACTTCTGAAGAATTTAATAAAATTTTAGATTTTCCAGAGCATGATTTTAGCGATGTAAAAGGACAAGAGTCTATTAAACGCTGTATGGAAATTGCTGCAGCTGGCGGACATAATATCATTTTAATTGGACCTCCAGGCTCTGGAAAAACAATGTTAGCCAAACGTTTACCAAGTATTTTACCGCCTATGACTATGCGAGAAGCATTGGAAACAACGAAAATTCATTCCGTAGCAGGTAAAACTAAAGATGTTGGTTTAATGGCACAACGTCCTTTTAGAAGTCCGCATCACACAGCGAGTTCAGTTTCTTTAGTTGGTGGCGGAAGTTATCCACAACCCGGCGAAATCTCATTGGCACACAATGGTGTTTTGTTTTTAGATGAACTACCCGAATTTAAAAGAGAAGTGTTAGAAGTCATGCGTCAGCCTTTGGAGGATAGAGAAGTAACGATATCACGAGCTAAATTTACAATTACTTATCCATCTTCTTTTATGTTGGTAGCAAGCATGAATCCGAGTCCCGGCGGTTATTTTAACGACCCAAACGCACCGGTAAGTTCATCTCCAATGGAAATGCAACGGTATTTGAGTAAGATTTCAGGACCATTGTTGGACCGAATAGATATTCATATTGAAGTTACTCCAGTTCCATTTGAAAAATTGACCGAAACTCGAAAAGCGGAAAGCAGTATTGCAATTAGAAAACGAGTTACAATGGCTAGAGCAATACAATCTGCGCGATTTGAAAATTTTGAACATATTCATTATAATGCACAAATGAGTAGTAAATTAATCCGAGAATTTTGTACTTTAGACGATGTTTCTTTACAATTATTAAAAACAGCAATGGAGCGATTAAATTTATCAGCTAGAGCCTATGATCGCATTTTAAAAGTTGCTCGAACGATTGCTGATTTAGAAACCGCAGCAACCATACAATCCCACCATATTGCTGAAGCTATACAATATAGAAGTTTGGATAGAGAAGGCTGGTTGGGTTAATATTAAAGTAAATTATATGAAATCATTTTTCTTATTTTTATTGTTTTCAAATGTTGTGTATTCACAAGAACTTCCACAAGTTACTTCAGGAACCATTGAACGTATTGAAAATTTTCAATCTAATTTTGTCACATCCAGAAATATAGATATTTGGCTACCGGATGATTATTCATCCACGAAGCAATATAATGTTTTGTATATGCACGATGGACAAATGCTTTATGATGCCGAACAAACATGGAATAAACAAGCATGGGAAGTAGATGTAGTTATGGCTAATTTATTAGCTGAGAATAAGATCCAAGATGTTATAATTGTGGGTATTTGGAATGGCGTTGAAACCAGACATTTTGATTATTTTCCACAAAAAGCATTTGAAATGCTGACACCAAAACAACAAGATTCAATCTATAATTTGGAACGTTCGGAAGGTGTGAAGTATTTTAATGGAAAAGTAAATTCAGATAATTATTTACAATTTATTGTAAAGGAATTAAAGCCGATGATTGATAAAAAATATGCTGTGTATCAGGATAAAGAGCACACCTTTATTGCGGGTAGCAGTATGGGCGGTTTGATTTCGATGTATGCTATTTGCGAATATCCAAGCATTTTTGGTGGAGCCGCTTGTTTATCAACGCATTGGCCTGGTGTTTTTCATGTTGCTAATAACCCGATTCCAAAGGCTTTTTATCGCTATTTGAATGAAAATTTACCCAATCCTAAAAATCATAAAATCTATTTTGATTTTGGTACCGAAACATTAGATGCGGTATATGAACCCTTGCAAAATGAAATAGACAAAATAATGCTTAAAAAAGGGTATGACGCAACGAATTGGATGACCAGAAAGTTTGAAGGTGAAAATCATTCAGAACTAGCATGGCAAAAGCGTCTTGATATTCCTTTTGTGTTTCTATTTGGAAAGTAGGGTTGAATGTTTTTTCCAGTATTTTTTTCCATAACTGCAAAAAATTTCACTACCAGATTTAATGTTTCTAATAGCAATTACACAAACGTTGTTTTCTTCGTCAAGTGCAATTTTTGCGTTATTTTTAAATAGTGATTTTGAAAAGGCTTCGGCGTCATTAGCATATTTAGCAAAACAGTCTACCAACATTGAATCCATAATAGAGCCATCAATCATGTTTATAAAATACTTGTCATTTCCATTTTTGATACGAAAGTTTATTTCTTCTTCCGATAGAATCTCTCCTTTGAAAATGGCAATAATTTCATCTTTATAAATATTGATTGCGGTATACAAACCTTTGCCAGCATTTATTAATTGAGAATTTTCAATGTATAAATAATCAGATTCAGGAGCTTCAATTTTTAAAGAAAAATGTTTCAGAAGTCAAATATTTAGTTGTTGTATAACAAATATAAACAAAGTACTTGAAACAAAACTATTCTATAAAATTATAATAACGAGCACCTTTTAAAACTGGATTTTCAGACTCAATACGTTCCAAAACAAATTCGTTTTTAGGTTGTAAAATTGCTGATTTCAATTCTTTTTTATGTAGTTTTTCGTAGGTTATAAAATCAATGGCAGTGCGGTTTTCTAGGGTTTCAAAAAGTTTTGTTTTTAGTATACTGTTTTTCCAATCAGGTTGTATTTTTGCTTCAAATACTTTCGATTTTGAACCACTTCCATACGCTATAAAGCCTATTTTTTTATGTGTTAAATCGCTGTTTTCATTTGCAGAATAATATAAAGCGGATAGTAATCCTAAGAAAATTGATCCTGTGTAAATGTTTCCAACTTCTCCAGAGGCAATTTCTGAAGGATAAATTTTAGATTGCACCAACGCTAAATATTCTGGAGATTTTGTCAAAGCTTTCATTTTATCTTTGAAAGAAGCACCTTCTTGTTTGTCTAATAATTCTTGATTTTCTTTTGCAAAAATTTCGATGAATGTTCTTCTGCCTTGAAAACAGTAGGGTAGGTGCATCAAGATTAATTCCCAATGATTAAAAATGATTTCTTTTTGTTTGCTTTCTGTTTTATAATGATTGTAAGCTTCTGTAATTCGGTTGATGTAACAAGCATTGGAATATTGACCATCAAAAACGGGTTGGTCTTTTACAATAGTGATTTCAGATTCTAAAATATCAAACCAATTTTCGTTTGTAGTCCTTCCAGTAATTGCTTCTTTTTGAATAGTTTGTTTTGGTTTAAAGAAATCAAAAACGCCAGAAGTAGCTACACCAGTTTCTTTAGAAAAATCAATTATTTTTGGGTTTACACTAATTAACATAGCAATTGCTCCCGCACCTTGTGTATATTCTCCAGTTGAATTTAAGTCATATTTGGCATTGTCGGTAGCAATAACAATAGCTTTTTTTGTTGGGTTTAATCGAATATAATCGACACAGGTTTGTAAGGCATCAACTGCACCAATGCAAGCAAAGGTTAAATCAACTACATCACAATTTTGTAAAGAATTTTCTCCAAACTTAGATTCAATTAAATTTAAAATATATGAAGCTACGGGTTTTGAATTGTCAACACCACTTTCTGTGCCTATATATATTTTTGCTATAGATGCAAGATTGATATTTTCTTGTTCAATAAGTTTAAAAACAGCATTTGCCCCAAGTGTAATTACATCTTGATTAACATCTAAAAAACTCATTTTTTGCAAACCCAGGCCTTTGATTAATTTGTCTGGTTCAATTGCTCTATGAGCTGCTAATGTTGAGATTGGTAAATATAGCTTTGGTATATCAAATTGGATTGCATCTATTCCTACTTTCATTTTTCTGAAAATTAATTACCAAAATTAAAAAAGGTATGCTCAAAAATGCTTGAACATACCTTAAAAATTTCTTTGCAATAATCGATTTACGAATAATGTAAAAACAAATAGTTATTTTTTTAATCTGTTAAAAAATAAACTCAAAAGTTTATAATTCTTCAGCAAATGTATCATGTTGTTTGATATCACCTGATTTGAATCCTTTCATAAACCATTTCATTCTTTGTTCAGAGGTTCCGTGAGTAAATGAATCGGGTACTACATGCCCTTGCATTTTACTTTGAATGGCATCATCACCTACAGCATGAGCGGCACTTAGTGCTTCTTCAATATCACCAACTTCAAGATTACTTTTGTTATAATGTGCCCATAGACCTCCGTAAAAATCGGCTTGTAGTTCTAGACAAACGGATAGTTTATTAGCATCAGCTTCACTTTTTGATTGTTGCAATTGTCTTACTTTTGCTGAAGTTCCTAATAATGTTTGCACGTGATGTCCAACTTCGTGAGCAATTACATATGCGATAGCAAAATCGCCTCCTTTGGCACCAAAACGTGTGCGAAGTTCTTCAAAAAAAGTCAAATCCATATAGACTTTATGATCGCCAGGACAGTAAAACGGACCAGAAGCTGAACTGGCTCCACCACAAGCAGTTTCAACAGCGCCTGAAAATAATACCATTTTTGGTTGTTCATAAGTACCCAGATTATTTTCTTCAAATATCTTAGTCCAAATATCTTCGGTATCAGCAAAAACAGTAGCAACGAATTCTCCCATTTCTTTTTCTTCAGCAGTCAATTCGCGTTGTTCAACTTGTTCCGTTTGTTGATTAGCTTGACTTTGCTGAATACTGTCTACAAAAGGTGCGGCATCAGGAAAGAACATTTTTACCAATAGAAAAACAATGGCTAAACCACCACCACCAGCAATTATTTTACCACCGCTAGACATTCCTCTACGGTCTTCCACATTGTCACTTTGACGTCTTCCTCTCCATTTCATACTTAATTATTTTAGGGATTTGTTTAATCAAATATATAAAATTATTCTAATCCAATTTCATCTATTGCAGATTTGTCATCAAAACCGATTGCTTGTGCATAAATAGCATAATACATTGAATAAATGTATGAAATAGTAAAAATAAGACCAATACATAATGCAAATATTCCTAACAGCATCCCAATTCCAGCAATTATGAGAGCAATGATAATAATAAAAGGCTTTTTGATAAATAATTGGATACTCTTTGTAATAGCTTCAATATAATTTTGCTCTCCGTAAATAATTAAAGGGATTGTGAATACTGAAAATAAAGCAATAACTATTTGAAATAACATATTTAATAATTCAAGTTCTAAAATGGATAATAAAGATGTAATTACCGCCGTTGTAAAACCAATTATTAAATAACTCATGAAGATTTGTTTAAAATAAGGGGCTTTGTAAAAATCAAAGATTGCGCCTATTTGAATTTCTTGATTGGTATTTGCTAAATGATTTAAGTGAATAAAACCTGCAGTGACCGGGGCAAACAATGCACTAAAAAACATTGTTACAATTGCATTACCTATGATAAAAGTAGGTTCAGTTGCCATCATTTCAATTGAGGTCATGGTTTCTGTAATGTTTGCGAACCCATAGATAGCGCCAAAAATTCCCATATAAACGATAATCATGACTATAGATATAAGTAGCATTCCTAATCCTGCAATAAGGAATGTTTTCTTAAAAGTTGCAAAACTTTCGTCAATAAGGCTTCCTAAATCTAAATTGTACCCTTCTTTTACTTTGTTTTCAATAGTTTCTCTCATAGTTATTAATTTAAATAGATTTCCAAATTACATCATTTGGAGTGGTTGCAATAAAAATACATTTTTCTTTTGTAACAGGATGAATGATTTCTAATTTTCTTGCGTGCAGATGAATACCTCCATCTGGGTTACTTCGATCAAAACCATATTTTAAGTCACCTTTTATAGGACAGCCAATAGCTTGTAGTTGGGCTCTAATTTGATGGTGTCTACCAGTGTGCAAATCAATTTCTAAAACAAAATAATTGTCTAATTTTTTAATGATTTGATAAGTTAAACTAGCTTTTTTGCTATCGGGTACTTCTTTTAAATGGGCTTTAGAAGTATTGTTTTTTGGATTCCGTTTTAAAAAATGGATTAGCGTGTCTTTTTCTTTTGGAGGACAATTTTTCACTACTGCCCAATACGTTTTTTGCGTTTCTCGATTTTTAAAAGTTTCGTTTAAACGAGTTAAAGCTTTAGAAGTTTTTGCAAAAACTACTGTTCCGGTAGTAGGTCTGTCTAAACGGTGTACTACTCCTAAAAAAACATCTCCAGGTTTGTTGTATTTTTCTTTGATGTATTCTTTTACAACATCTGATAATGGTTTATCACCTGTTTTATCTCCTTGTACAATATCACCTACACGTTTATTGATGACAATAATGTGATTGTCTTCGTGAAGGATTTGAAGGTTGTTTTTTGTTGAAATTTCTTTCGTTGACACAATTAATATTGTTCGTTAGCATTAGGAAAATCTTGTGATTTCACGTCTGTTACATATTGACCAATGGCTTTTGTCATTTGATCGTATAAATCTAAATAACGACGTAAAAATCTTGGGCTAAATTCATTATTCATGCCCAACATATCATGGATTACTAAAACCTGTCCGTCAACGCCACCACCAGCACCAATTCCAATGACTGGTATTGAAATACTTTTTGCTACTTTTTCTGCTAATGCAGCAGGTATTTTTTCTAAAACTAATGCAAAGCAACCTAATTTCTCAAGCATTTTAGCATCTTCTAATAATTTTTCAGCTTCAGCTTCTTCTTTAGCTCTTACTGTGTATGTACCAAATTTATAAATAGACTGAGGTGTTAACCCTAAATGTCCCATAACAGGAATTCCAGCATTTAATATTTTTTTAATTGAATCTTTTATTTCGCTTCCACCTTCTAATTTAACAGCATGTCCGCCACTTTCTTTCATTATTCTAATGGATGAACGCAAAGCTTCTTTAGAATCCGATTGGTAACTTCCGAAAGGTAAATCTACTACTACCAAAGCTCTTTCGCAGGCTCTAACCACACTTGAGGCATGATATATCATTTGATCAAGTGTAATTGGCAGTGTAGTTTCATGACCTGCCATTACATTACTTGCTGAATCACCAACTAAAATTACATCAACGCCAGCGCTATCCACAATTTTTGCCATGGTATAATCATAGGAAGTTAACATGGAGATTTTTTCTCCATTACTTTTCATATCAATTAATGATTTTGTAGTAATTCTTTTGTAATCTTTTTTTGCTACTGACATTTTGTACTATTTTAATGTAACAAAATTAACTTTTAAATACTTATAATAAAAACCAATTTATGAAGAATTTACTTTTTATCTTATCATTTATAACGATTCAGCCTGTTATAGCTCAAGAATCTAGTCCAAAAAAAGTAGTTGATGATTTTTTTTCAGCTTTTCATGCAAAGGATACTACAACAATAAAGCAATATTGTCATTCTGAAATTATTTTACAAACAATTGCCAATACGAAAGAAGGAAACAAACTAGAATCTGAAGGATTTAGTGATTTTTTAAAATCGTTAACAACAATTCCTACTAACATGAAATTTCAAGAAAAATTATTGGATTATAAGGTAGAAATTGATGGAAACTTAGCACATGTATGGACACCTTATGAGTTTTATATTAATGATAAATTGAGTCATATTGGTGCAAATTCATTTACACTTTATAATGATAATGGAAGTTGGCAAATCATTCATTTGATTGATACCCGCAGAAGAAAATAAATTTCTTAAAAAAATATTAAAAAATATAAACTCCTCTGTATATTTGCAATCGAAAAATTAGAATACATAAATCCTTTTATTAGCCCTAATAAAGTATCTATTAGATTATTAATCTAAAAAATTTCTTTTAAAAGACTTTTAAAATAAGTTATTCTAGATAAAAAGTTAGCTAATTATTTTCCAATTTTATGGGACATTCAACTACACAAAAAGTTACAGCAGCCACTTTATTAGTAGCCTTAGGAATTATTTACGGAGATATTGGTACAAGTCCTTTGTACGTAATGAAAGCGATTGTAGATAAACGACCAATTTCAGAATTATTAGTTTATGGAGGAATATCGTGTGTATTTTGGACACTGACTTTTCAAACAACATTCAAATATATTATTTTAACATTAAACGCTGATAACCATGGTGAGGGAGGCGTTTTTTCGTTATACGCATTAGTAAAACGTTTTGGTAAAGGAAGATTGGTAATTCCAACAATTTTAGGAGCAGCAACTTTACTTGCAGATGGTATTATTACACCGCCTATTTCTGTGGCTTCAGCAGTTGAAGGATTAGAAGTAATAATTCCAGATATCCCTACTATTCCAATTGTAATTGCAATTTTGTCTGGTATTTTCTTGTTTCAACGTTTTGGAACTCAAAAAGTTGGTTTCTTTTTTGGACCAGCTATGGTGATTTGGTTTTCAATGCTTTTTGTTTTAGGTTTTTCTCAAATTATCAACCATCCTGAAATTTTAAAATGCTTAAATCCAATGTATGCTTATCGTTTATTGGTTGAGTATCCACACGGGTTTTGGCTATTGGGAGCTGTCTTTTTATGTACAACAGGAGCAGAGGCTTTATATTCTGATTTAGGTCACTGTGGAAAAAATAATATTAGAATTACTTGGGTATTTGTTAAGATATGCTTGGTAACTAATTATTTAGGGCAAGGAGCATGGTTAATGTCTGAACAAAATAATTTCTTAGAAGGTAGAAATCCATTCTTTAAAATTATGCCAGAGTGGTTTTTATTATTTGGAATTGCTATTGCAACAATGGCTGCAATTATTGCCTCTCAAGCCTTAATTAGTGGATCGTTTACGTTAATAAACGAGGCAATTTCCTTAAACTTTTGGCCAAGAATTACATTAAAAAATCCAACTAATAATAAAGGGCAAATTTATATTCCATCCATCAACTTAATCTTATGGGTTGGCTGCGTGGCTATGATTTTATACTTTAAGAATTCGGCACATATGGAGGCAGCTTATGGTTTAGCGATAACGCTTGCTATGATGATGACTACCTTGTTATTGATGTATTATTTGTATTATCGTTTGCGTTTTAATAAGTATATCATTTTGGTTATTTTCATGCTTTTTGCTTTTATTGAAATATCATTCTTTATTGCAAATATGAAGAAGTTTCCAGAAGGAGGTTTTGTGACATTAATTATTTCAGGGCTATTTTTTACAGTAATGTATATCATTTTCTTTGGTAGAAGATTAAATAATAATTTTACCAAATATGTTCCTTTGAGTAATTATAGAGATTTATTAGTAGAATTATCAGCAGATAATACATATACAAAATATGCAACTCACTTGGTTTATTTAACCAAAGCAGATAAAACTTCTGAGATAGAAGAAAAGATTATGAAGTCTATATTTGCTAAAAAACCAAAACGTGCTGATGTATACTGGTTCTTACATATTCATAGAACGGAAGAACCTTTTACTCTTGATTATGAGGTAATTGAATTGATTAACGATAAAGTAATTAAAGTTAACATCAATGCTGGTTTTAGAGTTCAGCCAAAAGTAGAGTTGTATTTTAAAAATATCATTAAAGATTTAGTTGATAATAAAGAATTAGATTTACACATTAGACCTGATGGTTCTTCAAAATATAATGCTGAACCAGACTTTAAATTTGTGGTATTAGAAAAATTCATCTCTTTTGAAAATGAATTCTCATTTAAAGAAGGTTTCTTATTAAATTCTTATTTTAGTTTAAAAGGATTAGGTGTTTCTGATGAAAAAGCTTTTGGATTAGATAAAAGTGATGTGGTAGTAGAAGAGATTCCTCTAATTTTCCACCCTGTAACTGATTTAGTACTAAAGAGAAAGTTACATATTAAGAATGAAGAGTAGTATAACTATTTATTAATTTTTAACACATAATAATCGATGAAATAGGCGGCAATAGTTCCAATTGCTAAACATATTAAATCGATGAATAAAAATCCTTGCCCTAAGATATAATGTCCTAGGGCATTTTTACGTATGGTAACTAACCAATCTAATTGAATTAATTGTGAGATCTCAATGCAAAAACAAAAGATTAAACCTAATAGGAGTGAAGTTGTTTTTTTTGAATTTATAAATAGGAAACGAAATCCAAAATAAATTAATATTGCATATAAAATATCTCCTATAAATAAAGGGACGCTATTGTTTGATCTTGAAAGTATTCCAATAATTATGGTTAGGATTATTATATAAAAATAGGTGATACGCATATTAACAATCGGCCAATCCAACACCTACTGCTAAGCCTCCTTCAGAAGTTTCTTTATATTTAGAGTTCATGTCTTTTGCTGTTTCCCACATAGTGTTGATTACTTTGTCTAAAGGTACTTTTGCATTTTTAGCGTCAGTTTCTAGAGCAAGTTCTGCTGCATTTATTGCTTTTATAGCTCCCATTGTATTTCGCTCAATACAAGGAACTTGTACTAATCCACCAATAGGGTCGCATGTTAATCCTAAATGATGTTCCATCGCTATTTCGGCAGCCATTTGAACTTGCTCTGGTGTGCCGCCCATCAATTCGCACAAAGCTGCTGCAGCCATGGCAGATGATACGCCAATTTCTGCTTGGCAACCACCCATTGCGGCTGATATGGTAGCTCCTTTTTTGAAAATACTTCCAATTTCTCCTGCAACCATTAAAAACTGTTTGATTTCTTTTTCTCCTGCATTGTGATTTTCAATTACTAAATAATACATTAGTACAGCAGGAATAACACCAGCACTTCCGTTGGTAGGAGCAGTGACTACACGACCTAAAGATGCATTTACTTCATTTACTGCCAAAGCAAAACAACTTACCCATTTTAATATTTGTCGAAATTTCACTTCTGTTTGACGAATATTTTGTAACCAAGTATATGGATTGTCATATGGCAATACACCTATTAAATTTTTGTGCATGTCATAAGCACGTCTTCTAACGTTTAAACCGCCGGGTAAAATTCCTTCTGTGTGACAACCAATATACATACATTCTAGCATAGTATCCCATATACGGAGTAATTCATTATGTATTTCTTCTTCGCTACGCATTGATTTCTCATTTTCGTAGACGATTTCAGATATTTTCTTGTTTTCAGCTGCACAAAATTCCAATAACTCTGTTGCTTTTTCAACAGGAAATGGGAAAGCACATTTGACTGTTTCGCTAGACTTGTCTTCCGCTTCTTTAATTACAAATCCACCACCAATTGAATAAAATGTAGCAGCATATTCACCAGAATCTGTAAAAGCAGTGAATGTTAGCCCATTTGCATGAAAAGGCAAAAAATTTCGATTAAAAACAATATCTTTTTCAAAACAAAAGGGAATGATAATTTCGTTGCCTAAGAAAATTTCTTTTTTGTTTTTAATTGCAGAAATAATAACGTCAATACTTTCTACTGGAACATATTCAGGGTCAGCACCACTTAATCCTAGCATAATGGCTAAATCAGTTGCGTGTCCTTTTCCTGTTAATGATAGTGAACCATATAAATCGACTTTTACACGATTGATAGAATCAATTATGTTTTTTTCGCGTAATTCGGCTAAAAAATTTTCAGCAGCACGCCAAGGCCCTAAGGTGTGAGAACTTGAAGGACCTACACCAATTTTTAACATATCAAAAACAGAAATACATTCCATACCTAAAAGAGTTGTATAATATAAATACAAATATAATTAGGAATTCGTAAAATAGTTTGGTAATTTTAGTTTTATCACAAAAAAAGAAGTGTTTTTTTACGTTTTGTGAATAAAATAAAAAATCTCCACAAAGGGAGACTATCAGATATAAGAAATAAAAAATGGCAAGCGACCTACATCGCACCGCTACAACCACATACCTTTGCTGTGTTCCCACCCTGGAGGAGTCTGCAGGAGCTGGTCGTGTAGGACTTGCCGGTGCAAATATACAATCTTTTTATATTTTTGCAAGTCAATTGTGAGTATAAAAAATCATTGTATATTTACGTTATAAAATATTTTAATCATGTTAAAAGTTAAGCTATTCGCTTTCATAGTATTAAGTGTAGTTTCTTCGGCTTGTAAAGAAGATGAAAATGAGTTAAAAAAATTATTTTCTTTTGATGCATCGCATTTAAAACAGGTATATAAGTTAGAAGAAAGTGTTGATTTAGTATTGTCAAATGAAAAAAACAAGACTATTGATTCAGTAGTTTATTTTATTAATGAAAATAAAATTGGTGCTGTAAAAGGAAATGAGAAGTTTCATTTTGGATTAGAGAAGCAAAAATTGGGTAACCAAGACATTAAAGCTTTGGTTTACATTGAAGGTAAAAACATTGACATTACTGATAGTTTTACTATTTTTTCAAGTATTACGCCGAAAGTATTAAGCTACAAGATAATTAATACTTATTCACATGATATGAAAGCTTATACACAAGGCTTTGAGTTTTATCGTGATACTTTATTTGAGGGAACCGGAAATGGAGCAGGAGCAGGCACTGGTACAAGAGGAAAATCAAGCTTAAGAAAAACAGATTATAAAACTGGAAAAGTGCTAAAAACTATTGAATTAGCTGATCAATATTTTGGAGAAGGAATTACGATTTTAAATAATAAAGTCTATCAATTAACATGGCAAAATAAAGAAGGTTATGTTTATGATGCGGCTACTTTTAAGAAAGAAAAAACATTTACCTACGAAACAGAAGGTTGGGGTTTAACTAATGATGGAAATCAATTGTATTTGAGTGATGGTTCTGAAAAAATCTATATTTATAATCCTGAAACATTAAAAGTTACGGATTTTATTTCGGTATATACTCAAAATTCAAAAATTGAATCTATTAATGAATTGGAATGGATTGACGGTAAAATTTGGGCCAACATTTATGGTAAAGATGCCATAGCAATTATCAATCCAGCTAATGGTTCAGTAGAAGGTGTATTGAATTTGAGTGAACTTAAATCAAAAGTTACCAATCATCCAGATATTGATGTTTTGAATGGAATTGCATACAATCCAAAAACAAAAACAATTTTTGTTACGGGTAAAAATTGGGATAAAACTTTCGAAATTGTAATAGAATAATTTGACAAAAAAAATTAACATATCGATTCCTGAACCTTGTCATGAAAATTGGGAAGAGATGTCTCATGTTGATAAAGGAAGGTATTGCCATTCATGTTCAAAAGTGGTTTTTGATTTTACAAATGCTTCAGACAAAGAAATAATAGCGCATTTAAACCATAATAAAAATACTTGTGGTAGATTTTTGAATGTACAATTAAATAGAGATTTAATTGTTGCTAAGCAAAAATCGTCCTATTGGGTAATTGCTACAACTGGATTATTAAGTTTTTTTGGAGTTGGCTCTCATAACTCTTATGCTCAGGTAAAACAAGACACGATTCAAACGGATAAAGTAACTTCTTTTACGAAAGATTCTATTTTAAATCCAAACCTTTTGCATAAAATTACAGGAATTGTTATAGATGAATTAGGTCCAGTATTAGAAGCTAATGTCTCTGTAAAAGGAACAATTAGAGAAACAAAAACTGACTTTGATGGTAAATTTGAAATTGAAGTTACAGATGGAGAAATTCTAATTGCTACATTTTTGGGAAGTAAAAAAGAAATTCAGATAGAAAAAAATAAAAATAATTATGAAATTATTTTTGACCCACCAATTCTTTTAGGAGAAATTGTTTATATCAAAAAACGAACCTTTATTGGAAGACAAATTCAAAGTATTCGCAATTGGTTTAGATAATTAAGAAACTATTTTTTTTACAATCTCTTTTATTGGTAAAATTGCTGTAGTGTTTTCAATGCTAGGACCAGCTACCCAAACCGTTTTGTAAGTCACTTGTGTAGCCGCTTTTTCAGTAGCTTTCATTCCGATATAAAAACGAATCATTTTGACCCATTTTTTAAGGCTTTTGTTTTTGTTTAATAAAGTTTCTAACCAAGTTTGTTTGGTTCCTATTTTTTGAACATAAGGCGTATTAATAACCGTGCAAGGTGTTCCCGAAATACGTTCTGTCATTACAATATCTTTTGCACCATAATCTACACAAGCTTGTTTGTATTCTTGTGAAACTCCAGCTTCATTAGATGCAATGAACGGACTACCTACAGATACACCAACAGCACCATAGCTCAGCATTGAATCTAAATCAGATTTTTTGCTTACACCACCAGCCGAAATTACAGGTAGTTTGGTGTTTTCGTTTAATTGTTTAATGAGTGTTTCAGGATCAATATTTCCACGGTGACCACCAGCTTGATTGTTTACCGCTATAAGTGCATCAGCTCCTAGACTTTCTACTTTTTTTGCAAAGGCTAAATCAGTAACATCACAAAAAACTTTGATGCCAACTTTATGCGCTTCTCGAATTGTTTCTTCTGGCGAACCAAGCGATGTTAGAATGAAATCTACTCTTTCTTCACATAAAATACGCAACTGCTCTTTATATTTAACGTTTGATTTGTTTACAATTAAGTTATAACCAAAACTTCCTCCAGGAACTTTAGCTGCTTTTAATTCATGGATTGAAGCTCTTAATTCTTCTAATGTTCTATAATTTAATGCTGGAATACAACCTGCAATGCCACTTTTCATACCTTCAATTACCATTTTAGTATTGGATACTAAAAACATAGGAGCCATAATTACTGGATGTGTAATTTGTAAAAGTGAAGTTAGCGGTTGCTTTTCCATACTATTTGATTTTTTTTCAAATATAGTAAAAAATATTATGCACGCATATTACTTTTTCTTCTTTGGAGCAGTTGTAGTTTTGGGAGCTCCTTTAATTTCATATTTATCAGAAGATGTATTATAAACATATACACTATTTTGTGTTTTTGTTTTTAAATTAAAACTTCCATCTGTATTAAGCGTAAATTCAAAACCTTCACTTCTGTTTTTTTCTACATCTTGAGAGGCGGTTTTATTTGCATCTAAAAAAACAGTTTCTTTGATATGAGATGATTTGTGGATGTTACCCAGCAATAATGTTTTGTTTTCGATGTCCCAAAGCTGATCTTCGGTTACAACGCCATTTTCTTTTTTTAATTTGGTATCTACTTTAATTTCTTCTTTCCAGTTTACATGATAGAATTTTTTTCCATTTGTGGTGTAACTTTTTAGTGTAAAACTGGAAGGTTTAAAATCGGGTGTAGTAATTTTTTTAATTTCTAAAGTATCAATTTTACTAACGTTTTTTACAAATAGAACTACTTTCTTTTCTTTGTTTAGGGTAATTATTTCTGCTGTAACATTATCTGCTGTAGCCAGAACAACTTTTTTGGTTGTAGTAGTTTTTGATTTTGATTTTTGAGCAAATGTTGCAGTTGAAATTAGTACCAATGCAAGAAATAGAAAGACTTTTTTCATAATAGTAGGTTGTTGAATTAAGTTCCTAATATACAAAAAAATAGATATGCTTGATTTTTTTAAAATAAAAAAACCGAATCAATACTGACTCGGTTTTTAAATTATTACAATTTATAGATTACTTCACTTCTTCGAAATCTACATCTTGTGTTTGGTCTCCTGAAGCGTTTGCTTGTGGCTCAGCTTGAGAAGCTCCTTGTTCTTGTGATTTGTACATTTCTTCTGTAGCTGTTTTCCAAGCTGCATTTACGTTGTCTAAACCTTTTTGAATAGCTTCTAAATCTTGATTCTCATGAGCCATTTTCAACTCAGTTAAAGCATATTCGATAGCTGTTTTGTGTTCAGCAGTTAATTTATCACCAATTTCTTTTAATTGACTTTCTGTTTGGAAAATCATTGAATCAGCTTCGTTTAACTTATCTACTCTTTCTTTAGCTAATTTGTCTGCTTCAGCATTCATTTCAGCATCTTTTTTCATTCTTTCGATTTCTTCTGGAGTTAAACCTGAAGAAGCTTCGAT